>AUXO015448037.1_pt1 | contig 50866 bp, 57 predicted proteins | sample 768731 | NCBI WGS metagenome assembly AUXO01 (sample SAMN02715735, study PRJNA202380) | gut metagenome | biome: sheep rumen | host: Ovis aries | place: New Zealand: Palmerston North | reverse complement strand
AGAGCGCGAGACGGGACTCGAACCCGCGACTTCCTCCTTGGCAAGGAGGAGCTCTACCAACTGAGCCACTCGCGCATATTTTGTTGTCGTGTTCTTTGTTTTGTGCTGAACACAAGAAATATAATACAACACTACCAGCACTTTGTCAACACATTTTTTAATTTTATTTTAAAATTTCACTTTGTCTTGTTATTTAGCTGACAAACCATCAAACGCCACGCAGTTTCATAAAATAGATACACCTTTCTATCAAACCTCCGAAATATTTTCTCTGCCCTTATATTCCGGAGGTTTTATTGTATATCGTATTTTACCTGCTCTTATTTGTTGCATATTCTTGTTGCATCTCTCACATCAACATAACCATAAATATAATACATTATATACACTAGTACCTTTTTTCATACCGATTCATTTATCAATCCCTAAATATACTATTGCGCATACGGAATCTGTGTAATCGTATACGCACTGTCCGGGGCGATATCTATCAAAGTAGCTCCGCGCTGCTCTGTCTGGTTTGCGATTCCTTCATAAGCAATATAATCAATGGATTTGCCATATACCAATTCGATATTATTATAAAATGCCCCATAATCATTTAAATGGTCATGTCCACAAAACATAGCCACACTGCTTCCTAATTCAGATGCCTTCTCAAACAGCGTGCTGTGATAAGAAGAACAGAATACATTTTCCCGCTTACGTCCAAATTGCACAAGTCCCGTATCCCATGCCTGCTCATATTCCTGTAATGGAATATGGAAAAATAACATCGTATGTGAAATCGCATATTTTGCCTGTAACTTACGAATCTCCTGTTCATACCAATTTACGGCATCTGCACGAATATAATCATATCCCGTTGTTCCGTCCGGATTGACCGTCTCATTTCCGGAATCCATTAATACCAGTCCCATTGCAAGGCTTCCATCCGGATTCAGCAACTGATACATTCCTGTTGTATAACCTGTGACAGACTCATTTTTGCGATATAAACTCAATGTTTTACATTGTGACAGTAATGCTGCAATCGTATCGGGTGGATACTGATCAAAAAAGCTGTGATCGTGATTTCCAAAACACCAAGTCCATGGAATTCCTAAGATGTCCATAAAATTGCTCACTACATTTACAGCACGGAGACCATCGTTGGCATCATATCCATCTCTGCCAAAGATAATATCTCCTGTAAGTACCAGAAAATCCGGCTGTGTCTGTGCCACAAGTGTCTGTACAGCTTTCAGTGCGAATAAATCCTGTTGGTAAGTTCCCTCAGTTCCCGTTATATGCATATCTGTTATCTGTAATACTTGAAAATGTGCTCCCGGCTGCGTTTTTTGCATATAGTAATACCCATCCGTTCCTAATTTCATCTCTGTATTTTCATTTTTTATCGGTGTCAGCTGCTGCAAATATGTGTATACATTTGCATAATTTCCCGTTGCAAATGCTTCATTTTGATGCAGGAATGTATGAACCTCATTTACCTGTACTGCTTCATTTTGATTATCCATATCATGCGATACTTTCCCTGATGTCACAGACGGTATCATCCTTTTATTTTGTACCTGAACAAATGCAATTGCCGTAATACTAAAAATCAACAAAGAAACCAATAGAAAAAACTTCTGCTCTCTTCCTATTTTATGATTTTTTTGCTTTCTTTGCGTACTTCTTTGCATCTTTTTTGTTTTTGGTTGTTTGTACATTTTATAGTCTGTTCGCTGCGCCATATCAATCCCCCCTTCACGCAAAAAGTTATACGCATCTGTCTCATACGGTACATAAATATTATAATAACATAAACATTTACCGTACCACATTCCAATGACAGTATGCGTATAACCAACTATTTTTATTCATTTTCCTAATATATAAGCTGCGATTAACCTAATACCTTATATAATAAATTGTACAACTGACCGGCTTCTTCTGCTGTCAAATGCACACAACCCTGCATCTGCTGCGGAATCTTTACTGCCTCTTCCTTCAATGCATCTCCCTCAGGAGTAATTGCCACATTTACCACACGTTCATCAGAAGCATCTCGTGTTCTGGTAATATAACCCTTCTGCTCTAATTTCTTCAACAACGGTGTCAGGGTTCCAGAATCAAGATAAAGAAGTTTTCCCAATTCCTTTACATTCATCTGCTGATGTTCCCACATAACCATCATTGTAATATATTGTGTATATGTCAAATCAACTTTGTCCAAAAAAGGCTTGTACTTCTTGATAATTTCTCTTGAACATGCATAGAGTGGGAAACATAATTGATTTTCTAATTTTAAACTATCATATGAATGATCCATTTGGTACTACTTCTCTCTTTCTTATTACTTACTTTGATTATTTGCAGGATTCAATCCATTCTACCAATGCCGGCTTAGGTAAGAAGCCTACCTGCTTGCCTACAACTTCACCATTCTTCACTGCTACAAGTGTTGGAATATTTGTAACCTTAAACTGCTGTGCAAGATCCGGATTCTCATCAACATCAACACCATAGAAACCTGTATCAACCTTTTCTTCTGAAACTTCTTCCAATACTGGTCCTAACATCTTACAAGGTCCGCACCATACTGCGTTAAAATCAATAATTGCTAAATCTGCTGCTAATGCTTCAGCTAAATCATTATTCTGAACTTCCTTTACCATACAAAATCTCCTTTCAAATACCGGCTTACGGACTTATTTACTTTATATTATTAATCCATCTACCTCAATTTTTTGTTGTCTTATCAATTATGCTTCACTTCTAATAAATTTATATGAACTACTGTAACACATTTTAAAAATTACAGCAAGTAAATTGTGCTTAATTTTATTTTTTTTAATTTACTTTATAAAATTTACAAATTCCTCAAACATTTTTATCATGTATACACTGCTCTATTTTATAATATTGCACAGTTATAACCTATGCCTGCTTCTTTAAGCGATTGTATTCTACTGCTGATAATGCAGCTACATTACCCTGACCTGCTGCCTTAATATACTGATATGGTCTTCCTACAATATCGCCGCATGCAAAGCACCCCGGAAGATTTGTCTCCATCTGAAGGTTTACTACAACATGTTCATTCTCAACCTTTAATCCCGGTACCAATGTTGCCGGACTGACTGCATCTCTTAAAATAAACACTCCATCTACGTCTAACTTAGACTGTTCTGTCTGTAATCCAACTGTTTTTCCATCTGCCCCTAAAATTTCCTGTGGACGTTCCTTTAATACCGTTACATTCTCAGCAGTAAATGTAACATCTCCTTTTACCATTGGAATATAGTATACATGGCTACTTGTGGTTGCAAGGAATTCCGCTTCCGCCTTTGCTTCATCATTGTAACCTAATACTGCTACCGGCTTGTCCTTATAGAAAAATGCATCACAGGTTGCACAATAGCTGACACCCTTTCCTAAATATTCCTCTTCTCCTGCAATGGACTTTCCCTGTGCCATACCTGTTGCCAGAATTACAGAAGTTGCTTCATACATATTATTCGGTGTCTGAATTGCATAATAGTTACCCATTGCATAGATATTTGTTACCTGTTCCTGTGTCAATTCAATGCCCATCACTTTTAAGTGATTCGCAAATGCATTGGCAAAATCTTCACCTGCAATATCCGGTAAACCTGGATAATTCCGAACTGCATGTGCTTTGCTTACCTTTTCACTTGCCTTTGCTGAACCAAACAAAAGAATCTCCTGATTTCTTGCCTTCGCTGTTAGCGCTGCTGACACACCGCCTGGCCCATTTCCAATAATTGCTATATCTACTCTACCCATACCCGTCACCTCTTTCTTAGGTTCTTATCGATTAGATTAATTCACCAATCTGCTTATCAATTTCTTTCATACTTGCTGTTGGCTCGAAACGTGCCACAACCTTTCCTTCTCTGTCAACTAAGAACTTTGTAAAGTTCCACTTAATCTCCGGATTGTTCTTATAATCTTTATCAATTTTCTTCAGCATTACACTCATTGCAAGTGCCTGCGGGCTCTTACCAAATCCTTCAAATCCTTTTTCTGACTTTAAGAACTTATATAAAGGAAGTGCATTTTCACCGTTGACTTCTGACTTCTTCATCTGTGGGAACTGTGTGTTGTACTTTAATGTACAGAATTCATGAATCTCTTCATCTGTTCCCGGTGTCTGTCCTGCAAACTGGTTACATGGAATATCAATAATTTCTAATCCCTGATCATGATACTTCTCATACATTGCTTCAATATCCTTATACTGTGGTGTAAATCCACAACCAGTTGCTGTATTGACAATCAACATGACTTTTCCTTTGAACTGTTCTAATGAAATCTCTTCTCCCTTTGCACTTGTTACACTGTAATCATAAACTGACATAATCTGTACCTCCATAAAATATATTATTGTTTATTGGTTGAACGTTGTTTTAAATTGCTTCGATTTAATTGCATCAAATCTTTAACTTGATTGTATTGTACACAATTTAATTTTGTATGTCAATCACTTTTTTCACTTTTTATCATTTTTATTTTCAACGGTTCAACTTTCCACCAACACACGTTAGGATATGTCTTTTTATGAATATTATACATACTTTCTTTGATTATTTTTCAAACTTCTGTAAGGCTTCTTCTACTGTAATTCCAAAATCGGTATCCGGTCTGCGTAACAGAAGCAGCTTCGTATTCGTTGCAATTGCGCTCTGAATCTTCGCATCAAGTCCGCCATTTTTACCGGAATCTTTACTTAGTGTATATGCAATATCAAACTCTCGAAGCATTGCTGTATGCAGTGCTTCTGAAAATGGTCCCTGCATACAGATTAAATGCTTCCCTGTAAATCCTAATTCTAAGGCATTTGTTACCATTTGTGGCAATGGTAATATTCTTGCATAGACTCTGTTTTGAAAATCAGGAATCTGACACATCTTATGTAATTCTTTGCTGCCAATGGTCGATAAAATATTTCCGGTTGTATGTGCAAGGAGTTTAACAGCTTCTTCTATGGAATCTACATAGATGATATGGCTGTCTGCATTTCGTTGTTCTTCCTTTGGGCGAAGAATTCGTACATATGGCGTATTCGTTTTCTTTGCCGCTCTACGAATATTTTCCGATACCTCTAATGCAAATGGATGTGTCGCATCATAAACGCAATCAAACAGATTTTCTCGCATTAATGTTGCCATTTCTGGTTCATTCTGACGCTTTGCAATGATTGTTAAGTTTTTCACATTAGGAAGCAGTACTTTTCCATATTCCGTTGCCGTACACGCTGTAACAGTACAGTTGTTCCTTTGTACTACCTGTTCGACAAAAATTCGTCCTTCTGTTGTTCCTGCAAATACCAATATATGCTTCATTACTGCTCCTCTCTATGAAATTCTGCTGCTTTTTATCATAATATATAATCATATTTCTGTCCATTTTCTATTATAGAAAAACTTCTCTTTTCATTCTATTCTTTCAATGATACTGATGTCCAACAAAAAATAATACAACCTTTTCCATTTGCGCGAGTGTGCATCCTGCGGATTTTTTTATATTAGGGTTGTAGGAACGAAGTTTCCTATAATATAAAAATCTTCATCCAAGCACTATGCTCAAATGAAGATTCTTCCCTGTTATTTGGCTGATGTCTGCATACGACGTGCGGGTTTTGAGTGTATGATATAATATCCAATCAATGCAAATAGAATCATTACCGCTGCATAATCTACTAAGAAGAAAATAACCGGTTCTGAGAAATCGAAAAAGACAAATACGCTTTTCATAAACAGGTAATCTGCAAATCCTCTTTTGACAAATGCATAGATTCCATAACCTGCAAGAACTGCCTGCAAAACATAAAGACTGCTAACGCCAGATTCACAATCAGATTCAGTGTTCTGACCGCATTATATTTCCCACGAAAAATATTTTTTATCCATTGAACATTCAATACATGGTGTACAATAAATAATACAAAAATGGCAATTCCAAACCATTCATGTAACACTTCCCCCACCAGCGTATATGCCATCAGTAGCGGCATCAGTATCGTCATTAAAATATCTACTGTGATTCATAGCTTCTTTTTCATGTGCATCTTTCCCCATTCTGTTATTCCTATTCCTAATTTATGGGATTATTCTCTATACCAAATTCTTCTTTGCCCAATCAGCTACTGTCGCCTTCGCTGCTGCAACACTTCCACCGTGTACTGCAAGGCTCTTTCCTACGGTTGCACCTTTGCAGAATTTTTTCACATCACGTTCACTGCTTCCCTGACCGCTTCCTTCGTGTGTCATCACAGCAAATACATGCTTACCTGTAAAATCTAACTGCTCAAGCTGTGTAAACATTGCCATTGGATATGTCCCCCACCAGCATGGACCTGCAATCACAATATTGTCATATTGTGAAATATCTGACAATATCTGCTTTAATTCTGGTCGTGCATCTTCTTTTAATTCCTTTTTCGCTTCTTCAATACAAGTCATATAAGATTCACTATAAGGCTTTACCGTATCTACCTGAAACAAATCTGCACCTACAGCTTCTTGAATATACTCTGCAACAACCTCTGTATTTCCTTTTGCAATTGGTCGAATGGAACCATTTACATAATTTTCACCTGTTCTTGTATAATAAATCACTAGATTTTTTGCCATTTTCATTTCCTCCAAATATCATAACAACTTTATTTTAGCCCTAATTCATATATTTTTTGACACCATTCGTTAGAAGCTCTGTCGTCAATGCGATAATCTCTTCAAGTGGCACACACTTTCCGCCCTCTATCCATTTGCGATAAATCGACAATAATGACTCTGCTAAAAATGTCCTAACAATTACCTGCGTGTCTTTTGGTAATTTCTGTAATTCCGGATAATAATCTCTGTTATTATTTACCTTGCGAATCATCTGTTCCCGAATATGGGAATAACTTCCGCCGCATGTGATTTTCTCATAAAACTCGCCTTTTGCTTCTGAGAATTCAAAAAAGGCACGAATATATTTATCCAAATCTTTTAATGTATAATCTTTAATAATCTCGCTATATTCCGATGAAATCATTATCTGCATTTCTAACAGTAAGTCATCTAATGTCTCATAATAGGTGTAAAATGTCTTTTTATTAATTCTGGCGCGCTCACAAAGTTCTTTGACAGTAATCGCTTCATAGTCTTTTTCTAATATCAAATCATGGAAATTGCTCTGAATCGCTTCCATTGTTTTCTGTACTCTTAAATCTTCTTTTCCTGTTAAAATCATTGTTTACGCACTCCTTTTTATTTAATTTGCCGGATGCCATGCTCCTAATGTCTTTTCCTGATCTTCTAACGAAACATTATAGAATCTCTTTCCGTTATCTAATCCACGAATCTGATTCATCTCCTCTTCTGTCAATGCAAAATCAAAGATGTCAAAATTATCTTTCATATGTGATGGATTGGTTGTTCTTGGGAATACAATAATTCCTTCCTGAATGTGCCATCTTAAAATAATCTGAACATTGCTCTTATTATATTTTTTACCCAACTGTGTAAATAATGGTTCTTGAATCAAATTCTTATCGCCATGTCCTAATGGATACCATGATTCAATGACCGTACCATATTTTTCAATGCGCTTCTTTAGTGCTCCCTGCTGGAAATATGGATGACATTCTACCTGAAGAACAGAAGGCTTGATTGTTGCCGCTTCACAAAGTTCTTCTAATCTGTTTGATTCAAAGTTAGAGATTCCAATGCTTCTTACTTTCCCAAGTTCAACTGCCTTCTCCATATCTTTCCAGGCACCTAAATAATCGCCGAACTGCTGATGCAGCAATAACAAATCAATATACTCTGTATCTAATCTCTCAAGCATCTGATCAATTGCTTTCATCGTCTTGCCCTCACCGTATTCATGTGGCCAGAGCTTCGTTGTAATCCAGATTTCTTCTCTTTCGATTCCAGATTCTTTCACTGCCTTTCCAACACTGCGCTCATTCTGGTATGCATGTGCTGTATCAATATGTCTGATTCCCATCTTTAATGCCTCTGCAACTGCATTTACTGTGTCAGGTCCTTCCGGTACCTGATATACGCCCAAACCAAACTGTGGAATCTGTGTGTTATCATTTAATGTAATAAATGTCTGTTCATTTCTACTCATTTTATGTTCCTCCATTATCTTAAATCATATTTTTACTTTTTGCAACTTGCGTTACTTATCTTGTAATTTAATCTTAATTATTTCCCATATGAAAAACAATGGGCAGTTTTTTAATTTTCGTGGGTTAAGTAACTCATTTTTTAAATTCGTTTCTTATCTTGTGAAATCCATCTCCTAGAACTCCCCAGAATCGAAGCCTTTGCTGGGCTTCTGCTGAATCTTATGGATTAACCGCATACCAGATGCCATCTTTTTGTTCATAATAATGATTGCCTGACATTCGATACGTTCCTCTCGCACCATATGCGTTCGCATTTAATACAGATGTATATGATACAACGGCCTGATTTCCATTGACAGTCACGGTTGGATTTTCCATACCAATGGTAAAATAATGCAGGCTTCCATTTGCTATATCTGCAAAGTATTCTTCCCGTGTCTGTACTCTTCCACTCATATGCGTAAATGTCTTATCTTCTGCAACAATTTCCCGCATCGTTGTAATATCTGCATCCATCATCGCCTGACAGTATCTTGCTGCCTGATACAACACCTGCTGCTCCGTCTTATCTAAGTCCTCTATCCGAATCCCTGTAATATTTACATTTGGAAATGCTGTAAAATCAAATTCCTGTACCATCATTTTATCCTCTTGCTTTTCTGTAATCTCTACATATTCTTGCGTTAAAAACTGTGTCGTCTGTTCTTCTGTGTGAATTGTCGCTTCTGTTTGTAATTCGCTGTTATACTCCTGCTTGTTTTTCGTATCTGTAACTTGTATCTGTCTGCCACAGCCAACGCTAAACATCATAAGTCCTAATACAAATGGAATTACTCTCATGTTGTTCATTCTCATCCATGTATCACTTCCTTACCGGCCAATTTTTGACAGCCAGGCAGATACAGCACTATCTGTCTTTGCTCTGTCATTTTGTGCTGTTTCTCCTGCAATTGCAAATCCTTCTAACATATTTGCTTCCTTACAGATTTTTGCAATGCTCTTCTCTGTTCCTGAGAATCCACTTCCTCCATGTGTACAAAATGGTATTACTGTTTTTCCGCCAAAATCATAACTTTCTAAGAAATTGTATACAATCATTGGCATATCGCCCCACCAGTTTGGAAATCCAATGTATACAACATCATACTGTGCCATGTTATTCACTGTTCCTGCGATGGCTGGTCTTACATTCTTAGACTGCTCACTTTTTGCTACATTTAATAATTCGCTGTGACTAGACGGATATGCATTAACCGGAACGATTTCAAAGATATCTGCACCTGTCTTTTGTGCAATCATTTTTGCTACAATCGCTGTATTTCCTTCTTCAATCACACCAACATTGTACTGCTCACCCGCCAGTGAAAAATATGCAACCAACACATTATTTGTTGTCTGTGTTTCTTTTGCAGCATTTGATGTGTTACCACTGTTTTGTCCACACCCAATGAGTGCAAACGCCATCATAATCCCCAAGGTCCATGTTAATAATTTTTTCATACGCTACTCCTCTTTTCTTTTTGCTTGTTATTTTTATCGCTACATAATAAAACGATACAAAATCCTTTTCTATTGTGATTCGTGTGTCAAAAGGTACATTTTGTTTTACTAAGCGTTCTTTCCTATCTTTGCTATGACATTTTTTCTAACCTGTATCATAAACATACCAGCAATCGCCGCCACAATAATTTCTGTAATAATAAATGCGAACCACACTGTATATACCGTACCAAAATGTGCCAATAATGCAGCTGTTACCAACATTAAAATACACTGGATAATTGATACAATTAACGTATCCATACTCTTTTCCAATGCCTGAAAAAATGAACCTAATATCAGCGTCAGTCCGGAAAATGGAAATACAAAACTGATAATTTTCAATGCAACCATTCCTATATCTAACACTTCTCCGCTTGCATCAAATAAGCCAAGCAACTGTGCCGGCAATACCTGAAAAAGAATCACACCTATGCAAGTAATCCATACCGTTGCAATCAGACACACCCGTATAATCTTTTCAATTCGTTCCTTGTATCCCGCGCCATAGTTATAAGAGATAATAGATACGACGGTATTTCTAAGGCCCCAAATTGGTATTAAAACAATACTTTGTAATCTTACATAAATTACATAAACTGCCGGTGCTGCTGTTGTAAATCCAAGCAGAATCTGATTCATTCCAAAAATCATCAATGGACTAATCGACTGTTGTAATGCTGCCGGAAGCCCGACAGACCAGATTTCCTTCAAAATCTTTACATCCGGCTTTAACATGGATACTCCAAATGTAATTTCTTTATTGACTTTCAAATTAAATCCAAGTGCTACTGTGGCTGCTGCAAACTGTGCTACAACTGTTGCAATTGCTGCACCTCGCATTCCTAGTGCCGGCACACCAAAAAATCCAAAAATTAAGATTGGATCTAAAATTAAATTGACGACCGTTCCTGTAAATAGTGCAAATACGGAGCCAAGCGGCTTTCCTGTTGCCATTAACATTCGTTCTAACATTGTCTGGTTTGCAAGACCAAATGCAAAAATACTTGTAATAGATGTATACTGTACTCCCAAATCCTGAATTTCTTTTACATCTGTCTGCAATGCATAGAATGTACGAACAAAAAACATTCCAAAAATAAGAAATATTCCAGCAACAATCCAGTTAATCAACAAGCCATTTCCTGCCGCCCTATTGGCTGCTTTCACATCTTTCTCACCTAATTTTTTGGATAGTACTGCATTCATGCCAACCGTAAATCCTACTGTAATACAAGCCAACAGACTTGATATTGGCGTAGCCAGTGACATCGCTGTCAATGCATGATCTCCTAATCTGGATACGAAGATACTATCAATAATATTGTATAGTGATGATACCATCATTGAAAGAATCATCGGTACAGACATCTTCATCAGAAGCGTCCCAATGGGAAGTGTTCCCATAATGTTTTCTTCCTGTTGTTCTGACATATTTATTCTCCTTTTTTCCTTATTTCAAATATGTTATTTTGGAAACTTGCGTTTCTTTTTCTTTAATTTGATTATATCTGTACAAAATAAGTAAAACAACGGGCAGATTTTCTCAAAAAGTGAGATAAGAAACCTTCTTTTAACATTCGTTTCTTATCTTCGTTAAATCATTTATCTATACATTGACTTTTTCTTCATTCCGTTTCAAAATAAGTATTATTGTGACTAGGAGGTGCATTATGTTTTTTTACTATTATTACAATCGAATTCTGATTCTGGCAGCCATTATTCCAGCTATCATTCTTCTTGTGAAAGTCTACAAAATGGATAAGTTAGAAAAAGAACCGATTCCATTATTAATCCGGCTTGTATTTTCGGGTATTATATCCACTGTCATTGCAGTTGTCCTAGAACGTGTCGGTGATGCAATTTTAAGTGCTTATGTTCCTGAAAATACTTTGTTTTATAATTTGATTATATATTTGGGAATTGTCGCATTTGCGGAAGAAGGGGCAAAATATTTTATGCTCAAGAAGACTACTTGGAAATCTAGAGAATTTAATTGTCAATTTGACGGTGTTGTCTATTCTACGGCGATTGCGCTTGGCTTTGCCTTATGGGAAAATATCGGATATGTGCTGTCTTATGGCTTTACGACTGCAATTTTACGTGCGGTGACAGCAATTCCGGGGCACGCCTGTTTTGGCATATTTATGGGTGTATTTTATGGATTTGCGAAACGATTTGACCTATGGAACCGCCCTGCGCTTTCAAAGCTGTGTCGGATATTATGCGTACTGCTTCCTGCACTGTTGCATGGATGTTATGATTTTATCGCTTCTATACCAAACCCTGACACCGAATGGATTTTCTTTGTATTTGTTATCCTTCTTTTTATCGTGTCATTTCGTCTGGTCAAAAAAATGTCTGCCAATGACCGGTATATTTCTTAAAATTGTTTTGTCCTGTTATACAATTCAACTTTATTCTATGACTCTGTAAAAATTGTAGCATCTGCTGTACAAAATAAAAAAGGACATTTGTTCCCGCATTTGCGCGTTCAAATGTCCTTTTTATTGTGAACTGTTTATTTCACAGCTCCTTCTTTATGCTATCTGCTTGTATGCTCTATTGAATAGATACATTTTATTTATAGCTGTTATTCTTTACAACATTGTTTCCACTTGAGAAATCAACATTTACGAATGACTTTACATTCTTTGCTGTATTATAGCATGCAACATTTCCTACAACAACACCCTGTTCTGAATCATCAGCGATATATACTGCATGATCATGTCCTGTAATTGTATTACCTACAATATAGTTATAATCACTGCCTGTACCATCTAAATGATCAAAATCTGTTGGATCCGGCTTCAGGTTCTGAAGATTGATTGCTGCACTTGATAAAATCTTACCAGACTTACCATCTCTTGTGTTTGTATCATTGTTATAAACTCTATTATTTACAATAACATTTGCAACACCTGTACGTACAAGCTTAATACCATCACAACTATTGTTGTATACTTCGTTGTTATCTACAATATTATATGCACCATTATCAATTGATACACCAGGGAAACCACCAACCGTACCATTGTTATGTACTTTGTTTCCAATAAATGCATTACCTACACATCCATTATCAAAGCATACACCTTCCAATGCATTATCATAGATATTATTGCCTACTACATAAACCTTGTATGTTCCAAGACAGTAGATACCTTCACCAGATACACTTCTGTCGCCATAACATTTACTTACATCATTATTTTTAACAATGACATCATGTGGTCCCTTTGCAATGCTGTCAACTCTTCCGAGAACACCGTCTGCAAAACAACTTACCATGATACCGGCACGACCGTAAACTTCAGATACCTTATTATTCTGAATAATAATATCATACTGATCACCATATACGGCAATACCGTCACTTCCACTGTTTCTTGTTGTATTTCCTTCAACCTTAACATTATGTGATATATCACCTTCGTGAGACATAATTGCGATTGGATTCAATACTGCATTGCTTAATTCATTATTTGCAATATAAATATTGTCTGCACCAAATGTACAAATCTGTGTATTTGCTGCATATGCAATCTTCACATTGCTAATACCGGCATTATTTGAAATATGCTGAACACCTGCTTCATCAAAGTAGAAGAATGCTACTGCTACATTCGGAACCTTACCGCCCTGTTCAATGACAAATGAATGTCCATCACCGTCAAGATGTACATTCGATGGAATCATAATCGTACCCTGATTACCGGTTCCCTTATTATTCACTTTGATATCCTTTGTCAACTTGATTGTCTTACCTGTATGATTCTTCATGAACTTATTCAAATCATCTTCATCATCGCCTTTGTAAAGAACAACATCCCCAGCCGGCTTGATTGCACTATTTACTCTCTTTTCTACTTCTGCCATACTGTCTGCAGGATTCATATACTGCTTCCAGTCAATACCTAAATTAACTGCTCTTCGAATAATCTGTACATCTTCCCCTAAAGAATCTGCCATAAAACCAAGATCATACTTCTTTGTATAATCATTCATCTTAGCTTCTGTTAATTTTATTGTCTGTTTCTTACTAGAAATAGAACCATTCTGTGCAAGATAACGAGTACTTGCAGCTGACTTAATTACATAGCCTTTCTTTGCTGAACCTTCTACAGTCCATCTTCTTGCTAATGTATCATCATTATTTACTAACTGTAAATCATTGCCGCTTACTGCTAAATATTTCTTAGCATCTACATCCATAAGGCTGTATACACCACGACCAATATACTGGAAACGAACATTTCTCTTTCCAATCACATAAGTACCTGTAAGTACATCTGCCGCTACTTCTTCCTTACGTTCTACAAGTTTAAATCTCTGAGATGCACTGTCTGTTCCTGTTGACTGAACAAATGCTGCGCCTTCCTTATTCGCTGAAACTGTCAAATACTGATAGCTGTGTGCACTTACAAATGTTACTGTACCATCATTATTCTTCTGCACATACCAATACTGTGAAGGATAACCATTTGGAACATTCTGGAATACTTTTGTACCTGATGTCCATGTACCATCCATCTCTAATACTCTCTGTGAATTAACATTCTTAATAAGGTATAATCCTTTGTTTGCATCTGCACATTCTAATTTATAAATCTGCTCAGAACCTGCATTATACTTTGCAGCTCTTACTAATGCAGAATCTTTTATGGATGCATTTTCAGATGCCATAACAAGATTATTATCACTTGAAAGCTGGATTGTAAATTCCCCTTCATCCATTGTTTTTGTGTATGGATTTCTAAGATAGAATTTCTGTGTATTGTCGCCTGTATATTTTGCAGTTCCTACATTTGCACCGTTGCCTGTACCTTCTGCGTTTAATGCAGGCTTGAAATCATCTGTTCTAGGTACGATAAATTCATATGTACCACTGCCCACTTCATTAATATACCAGTTCTTACAACCTGATATACTATTTGGTGTTGCACTAACATTATCAACAGCTGAATCATTCCAACCAAAATGAAGTGCATTTAACAGATAACCATTACCATCTTCATCTTTATACATCTGATTTAATAAAATATAGCTTCCATCTGCCTGCTTATAAATCAAGAACTTCTGTGCATTGCTTCCATCAATCGGTGCCATAACAACATTATATCCGGCTTCTGATGAACCCTTTACAGCAGTAAGTGCCATATTTTCATTTGCAGCACTTTGGATAACATAAAGACCACCATCTGTGATAGCTCCTGTCTGCTTTGTTCCTAATGCAAATGTCTTATCTGAAGTATCCGTCTTTGTCGGATTCGATGGTTTTGTTGGATTTGTAGGCTGTTCAGGCTTCGTTGAAACAGGAGTTGCCTGTCCATTGCTTACAGTATACTTCTTTCCATTGTATGTTGCCTGTCCGTTATATCCAAAATTAATGGAACCATTTTCAACATACCAAATACCAACAACGGCATCATTCCAAAGACCTGTATAACCAAAGTCAACGCCGCCATTTTTTACGCACCACCATTCACCGTACTGTACCAGTCCGCTGTGGTTGAAATTAACCATACCATTTTCGATATACCACCAGCCTACTGTCGGATCACTCCACAGTCCTGTATAATCAAAAATAACACTTCCGCCGGCTACGCACCACCAGCCACCGTTAAATGGAATAATACCATCATATCCAAAATTAACTGTACCATTTTCAATATACCACCAGCCTACTGTCGGATCACTCCACAGTCCTGTATAGTCAAAGACAACACGGCCACCGGCTACACACCACCAGCTGCCTTCATAATTAATGATTCCGTCGTATGCGAAATTAATCGTACCATTTTCAACATACCACCAGCCTACTGTCGGATCACTCCACAGTCCTGTATAGTCAAAGACAACACGACCACCGGCTACACACCACCATGTACCGCCAAATTCAACAAGTCCGTTGTAATCAAAATTAATGGTACCATTTTCAACATACCACCAACCAACATTCTCATCAAATGCAAGGCCTACATAATCATGGTCTTCAACATTATTTACGGAATAATGCCAAACACCATTCGCATCAGGTGTCAACTTCGTATCTGCTGCATCTACTTCTTTACTGCCAAACACAAATACCAAAGCAAACACACACATAATCGTTGCAAGTGCCAATCCTATCGCTGCACTTGTTTTTGTACGTTTATGCGCCATAAAAATATACCTCCTCTTACGTTTTTTTACTTGTTTGACATCCCTCTGAAATAAATTTCTTTGGTTTTTACCATATCATACAAGCAAATTCATTCTATCATATGCTTTTTTTATTTTCAATCACAAAATGTTCACAATTTAACTTCAAGTAACCCTAACGCAATTGTCATTCCGTCCCGTGCAATTTTCTTACAAAGCCTCGTATCTTTTCCACAATATCGCACAACACTCCGCTCACAGACATTGTCTGTTCCTGTTACCTTTTTCACAAACTCTGAACTGATAAATGTTCCTTCCACTTCCTGTAACACTTCTGCCGGATACGTCTCATAGTCACATCCAAAATACTTTGCCACATGACAAATCGCCTGTTCTTCTTTCTTCAAATCAATACTGACAACTGCCGCTATCGACTGTTCTGACAGTTGATAGTCTGCTAAAATTTCCCGGACAAATACTAATAATTTATCTGCATCTGTTCCTCGCTTACAGCCGATTCCGATTACCACCTGCTTCGGTATGAGATATAGTATCCTTGCAAATGATTTTGCCTGATGAGTAAACTTTTTTGTCGTATACGGTGTAATCATACAGACAAGTTCTGAATTTTCTTGTGTCTGCCCGTACTGTTGATACGTCTGAACCTGCAGTTCTTGTTTATGATGCAATTCCTGCGGCAGCTGTATCTGCTCTGTATACACAATAGGAAGTATTTCTCCTTCTAACAGTCTTGCAGAATATTCTTTTGCCAGTGTTCTATCCGCAATCGTAAGACCGTTTTGCCTTGCAAATGTATCAACGGCAAATAAATTATTCAAATCTGTCGCAGTCGAAATAACCGGCGTTGCTCCTATCATCTGCGCTATATTTTTCGCATATACATTTGCATTTCCAACATGACCGGACAATAAGGAAATCACAAACTGCTCCTGCTCATCTACAACCAACACCGCCGGATCTGTTAATTTATCTTTGATAAATGGTGCAATACTTCGTACTGCAATGCCGCACGCTCCAATAAAGATAAGTACATTTTCCTGACGAAAATATTGCGCAACCGTTTTTTGCAGCCCCTCCCTCATTGCAAACAACTGGGATTCGTTTGCAAGTCTTTCGATTGTAAATGAATCAATTGCAGCCGCCGGATACTGTTGTTGCAACGCTTCCTGTAAATGCAATGCAGTCTGATTTGCCTGTCTGGTAAAGGAAAAGATAATGTATGCATTGGGTTGGTCTGTTGTATACATGATAGGCTCCTTTCGTATGGTTTTATTTGTGAATATGATTCCCGTCTTTTATGCACAAATTCACTTCATACCCCTGCCCGTTTGCACATTGATAATCAAAATAATCGCCGCCTAATAATTGCGACAGTATCGCCATAATCGTTCCACCATGTACAACACAGGCTACGGATACCTCTGAATATCCATAATAATTTCGGGTAATGTCTGCAATCATTTGATGAAATCCATTCATACAGCGTTTCATAAAATCCCCCCTGCTCTCTCCATTGGGAAATGCAAGTGTTCCGTTGCTTTCTATCCAGCGGATATAGTTTGCATCATCCTGTAATTCCTGATAATTTTTCATTTCAAATTTTCCAAAATCTATTTCCCTGAAATCCTCTATGATAACCGGTTCTTTATCTGGAAAAATATAAGCACTCGTCTGTACACAGCGCTTCATTGGGCTTGTATACACAACATCTGCGACACAATCTTTCCAATCCCCAAAAGACCGTTCTTCTCCTTTTAATAATGGTTCGTCCGTTCTTCCAATATATCGTTTTTCAAGATTTGCCTGTGTTCTGCCGTGGCGAATGAATTTACAGTGTACGATTGTTTGTTGTGTATTCATATCATCCTTCTCCATATATCTGTCTCATTTTTATATTGCTTACAGTTTGCACGAACGTGATTGTCTATTTCTTTAACATCTACTGTGATTGTTGCTCACCGCCCACTATATCAAAAAACAATCGTGTCTTTCGTTACCAAACACTATGATTCAATCTTAGAACCGCAATATTTACAATGTTCATCCAATCCCAGACGTATGACATTTGCTGCACCGCATACTTTGCAATGTGTTGCACGAAAACGTTCTTTTATTTTCAGGCTTCCATTATCAAGAATAATATACGTCGGATCTTCCGGATAAATACTGCAGCGCCGCAGTTGTGCTTTGCCAACAGCATCTATAAATATCCGCAGAAAATGACGCTGCTCCATTCCCAACTGCTGTGCAATGTCAGCAATCGGAATCAGACCATCTTCATCCTGTTCTAACATATGATTGATTCTCTGTACGATATGTGCCCGTTTTACCTGTCTGATACTGCGAATGTATATAATCACCGTTACAAACAGAAATGCCAAAACTGCATTGAGCGCCTCCCCTTCATTGTGCGTCAGCAATACATAAAGCAATAGAATTCCAAGGATGGCAACAAATGGTGTTAATAACGCAATAATGATACTGCATAGAATTTTCTTTGATCGAATCTTCGCTACTTCATAATACATAACAACACTCCCTTATTTGTCTAAACTGCCATGACAGTATTCACATGTTGTTACAAATCCATCAATCACATGATTCTTTGCTCCACATTTCGGACAACGTTTGATTCTGTATGAATCGATTGGACCGTTCAAGCGGATGGTCGTATATTTTACATGATCAGTAACAATATGAACTTTCTTCAACAGATGGTGTTTCTGACATCGTTTGATTTCTTTTAATAGCTCTTCTTCACAAGCCCCAATTGCGGTACTCAAAACTCTTAATTGAATAAATCCTTCTCTGCAGTTTCCAAAAAAATCGCTGAAAAATTTTGCCTTCTTGGCTACCCATAATAAATATAAATGTACACTCCACATACTAATGAGAATAAACATTGCAAAAAAATAATCAAAATGCCACAATTCTTTTGAAAAAATACCAAATGAAAAAAACAGCAGAATTGCTGCCCACAGATAGATTCCTATAATTCCAAAAAATCTATATATCTTATAACCCCATGTTAAATACATACCGTTCCTCTTTTTCTTTCTCTACATCCGCAGGTTATTTTCCTGTTAAACCTTTTGCCCAATCATTACATCTCTTTATTTTTCTGAATCAAATAGGACTTCATAACCCCTTTCGGATCTTTTATCAGTACATATACCAACCAGATTACCAGTGCCAATGCAACAACACATAACCCCAGAAATGCATCATTTAACATATCTTGTGGTGCAGGGGTAAAATAAGCTGCACCAAGTTCCAGATATTCAAAGACTGCATCTACAAGCCACATCAGGGAAGCTCCCCAGAACAACCAGCATAACATACCAACCTTCATAACACTTTTCGGCGCATGCGTATACCAGACAATTGTACTGATAATGGCTGCAAATATCGTAATTAATAACGTCATCTTACTTCTCCTGTTTTACGAATCGTTCTTCTTTGATTGCTGCCTGTTCCATTGCATTTGACACAAGCACCATCACCGCCCAGACACCAGTAACCGCCACTGCCATCGTCACACCGACAGTACTCATTTCATGAAGCATCTGTGCTGTCTCCTCAGGACTTGCAGCCGCTGTCAGAAATGGAAAAAATGGTACGACTTCTCCATGCCATACATGTTCAAAACATAACAGTACAGAACCTCCCCACAATAAATGATTCAGCCATTTTAATTTCTGTACAAAGGGAAGTCGCGTTGCCTGTGTTGCCTCATTCGATGAACATTCCTGATGCTCTGCCGCACAATCCGTCTTGTGCTTACGCTCCATTACCTTTGTTGCTACTGTTGTTACTACTGCTTCTGTCGCCGGTACAATAAAACATCCCATAAATTTTTCTCCTCACCTTTTTCTTTGCATAAACATCTTATAAGAATTTTGAATCACGTATTCAACTTCCTCTAATGATTGTTTCTTACAGTCTATTATAACCTTTCCTGCTTCGGTTGCCAATTGCCGTAACTGCTTCTGTGCAGCATTAAATGTTCCTATCGGACATCCCGAATCGATGACAATCTGTGCCTGTGTAAGCTGCATGACTGCCTGCTGACAGACCATCTCATCAATCGGCTCAAACGGCGATGCCGTAATCATTTGTGCTGCTAATGCCAGTGCAACCGGATAGTCTATATCATTTTCATAAAGAATCCCTGTTGCAAATGGAAGCTGCATCCGCTGCAACATTCGATATACTGCAACGCCATAGCCGCAACCGCCCAATACAAATATCTGCGGTGTTCCTTCCACCTTTGCAAGTTCTACACTTCCTGATGTTACATCATAGGTTCCCTGTGACAATTCATACAAATCCCGTATATTTGTCTGGGTATATATCTGTTGTGGCGTTCCAAATTGCAGCTGATGTTTTCCATTGACCGTTAAAATATAATCCGATATTTTATACGCAAGATCAATTTCATGCAGTGACATAATAACTGTTACCTGCTGTCGCACTGCCATCTTTCGCAAAATATCTAATAATTCAATCTTATGTCTGATATCCAAAAATGAAGTCGGCTCATCTAAAACAATCACCTGTGGCTGCTGACAGATTGCCCGTGCTAACATCACTCGTTGCTTCTGCCCGTCACTCAAATCATTAAAATCCTGCTCTGCAATATCCATTGCATGTACCATTTCAAGAGATTGCAAGACTATTTCTTTATCTTCCTTTGTTAATTTCCCGAAATAATTCGTATACGGATATCGTCCCATTGCAACCACATCAAAACAGGTCATCATCTCTGTTTGGATGCGCTCCGTCAAAACAACCGCTACTTCTTTTGCAAAATTCGTTCCAGAATAGGAATACACATCTTTACCATCAAGCACAACTGCCCCTGATAATGGGCGCAGTTCCCGAATCAAATTCTTTAAAATTGTAGATTTTCCAGAGCCATTTGGACCAATTAGTGTCAGAATCTTCCCCTTATGAATTCCTATATTTATATCGGATATGAGGGATTTGCCATGGTATCCAACCGATAAATCCTTTGTATATATAAATGGTTTCAACACATTTCCTCCCATCTTTTAATGCTTTTTCTGTCTGCTTACCATCAGCCAAATGACAATCGGCGCACCAAAGACCGCTGTAACCGTTCCAATAGCAAGTTCTGACGGTGAAAAAATGGTTCTTGCAATCAAATCACAAAACATACTAAATACCATCCCCGTTAAAAATATTGCCGGGATTGATATCAGTGGCTTTGATGTACGCAAAAGCAGTCTTGTAATATGCGGCACTGCAATTCCAACGAAAGAAATCGGTCCTGCAAGTGCCGTTACACAGGCAGAAAGCAGACTCGACAACACAATAATAATGACACGAAACACTTTGATATTAATTCCCATACTCTTTGCATATCCTTCTCCCAGCTGATATGCACCGATTGGCTTTGAACACAGATATGTAATCAATGCTGTCGGCAGCACAACTGCTGCTGCAATCTGCACGGTTGTCCACGAACTTCCCGAAAAACTTCCCATCGCCCAATGCGTCAGATTGGCAATCTGCGAATCATTTGCAAATGTAATACACACATCTGTAACCGCTGAACAGATGTAACTAATCATAATGCCAATAACTAACAGCATTGCCATACTATGCACCCGGTTTGCAAAGACTAACACATACAACATCGCCATCAACGAGCCGACAAACGCCGTAAATACCTGTGCCCAGACTGGCATAGATGGAATATAATTTAATAAAAAAACCATCGTTACCGCAAGAAACATCTTCGCTCCGGAAGAGATTCCTAATACAAACGGTCCTGCTATCGGATTTCTAAAAAATGTCTGTAACAGATACCCTGATAATGCAAGCGCCCCTCCTAAAATCGAAGCGGTCAACAACCGCGGCAGACGAATCTTCCATATAATATTAAATTCCGCACTTCCAGCTCCCTGCTTCAAAAATATAATCCGAAAGATGCGAAGCGGTGAAATATGAATATTTCCTGTATTGATATTCAGTACAACTGCACAAATACTTAATACAATCAATATTATGTAGACAATTTCTATTCGAATTCTACGCTTCATTGGTATCTATATCCTTTCTAAAAATGCGCAGAAGTGAACGTTTCCCCTATTCCTGTTTCACTCCTGCGCACATATTTTCGAGTATAAACTCCTTTTATTTTACTGTAATTTCTTTAAGTAAGTCAACTCCGTTGTATTCGCATCTGCTGTCAACATCAAATGAATATCATTTACCATACTGCCGATTGTATCTGCAATCTGGAAGAAATCCGGTGTTGTGCACCATACGTTTCCTTCTTTCACAGCTTTAATATCAGAAAGAATTGGATTGATTGCTGTAAAATCACGCATCGTTGCCGGCTTACCACCAAGACTCCATACATAGATGATATAATCTGCATCCTTTACCCCCGTGTAGAATGCTTCTGATTCCATCGTCTGTGTTCCTGTCTTATCCTTATTTAAATCAGATAATACATATTCACCACCTGCAAGTTCGACCATCTTTGCAAGATAATCTCCTGCATTTCTTACATAGATTTTCCCCTTTGATGTAATGTAGAATACTGCGACTTTCTTTCCTGTTGCCTGCACCTTTGAAATCTCATCAACATATGCTGCCTGTGCTTCAAACATCTGTGTTGCAGCATCTTCTTTGTCACACATTGCTGCATAAAACTTTGCCCATTCCACTCTGCCTAATGGATCATCTTCATACGTAGACTGATCTAAAATTACCGGAACTTTTAATTCTTTTAACTTATCTGCTACTTCCGGAACACTTGTAAGCATTGTTGAAAATACTGCTACCGTAGGTGCCTGTGCAACGATTGCTTCATAATCCGGCTCTTTATACGTTCCGATATAACTTAATTTCTTCGCATCAAATGCATCCTTTACCTCATCGATATACCAAGAATCCTTATCATATGTTACCTGTGTAATGCTGTCTAGACATCCACTCGCATTCATCAGAGAAGTTACTGGTGTAGACGATACCAACATATTCACTGCCGGTGCCTGTAATACGATAGTGTCTGCACTTACCTCTGCCGGTGTTGACATTCCCTGTGGGACCATAAGAATCTTTGTCTCTTTCCCTGTAATGGCTGTATCTTCCTCTCTGTTTGTAACGGTAAGCATCTTATAACCGCCCTTATAGTAATCTACAGAGAATAACTTCGCATAACGCAGCTGCATGCTGTGATCCAGTTCTAACTTTCCATCATATGCAGAGGCCGCTGTCTCTGTTTTCTGATTTGCCGAACCGCATGCTGTCAATGACACACTTGCAGCGCCTGTTAATAACAATGCACATGCAAGTCCAAATGCGCGCAAACGCTTCACTACGCCTAACTGTTTCATCAAATGTTTCTTTTTCATTTTCCCTTTTATCCTTTCCTGTTTGTATCATGCTTTCCCACTATAACACAAATTGTCCCTTTAATAAAGGGACAATTTAAAATTTGTATGAAGTTTTTTTCACAGCCGTATTCTCAAAGCTCATATTTTAGTCCTGCAACACCGCAACCATCGCCTCAATCGTAGCTTCCTTTGCTATACGGCACTGTATTCCATAGCTGCCTGCTGCATTGGCGGTCTGTTCGCCGATGCACACTGCATGCACCGTAGAATAATCAAGTTCCGGGAAGTTTTTCACAAATCCTTCTACCGTTGATGCACTTGTAAACATAACCTCGTCGATTTCTCCACAAGCAAATGCCTGTGCAATCTTATCTGTAACCGGTGATGTTTTTGGATTTTTTGTGAAATATGTAACAATGTCACGATATGGAAGCTGTGCCTGTTCTAAGATTTCATCAATTTCCTTAGAACCATTCTGCGCACGGAACATATACACGCTGGTATCCTTTAATTCCTTTGCCAGTAATCTTCCCAATGCGCCAACCGAATACGTACGCGGCATATAATCTGCAAATACATTGTACTGCTCTAAGGCTTTCGCTGTGCCACTTCCTAATACTGCAAATGACAACTCCTTTTTTGCAAACAATGTCCGCATATCCATGTGCATCTCTTTTAACTGTTCAAAGAAATGTTCCACTCCTCTTGGACTTGTAAATGCAACACATACCTTTTCTGGCGTATGAAGCATCTCATCTACTGCACTTGAAAATGCTTCTGTATATTCTGCACGTTTTTTTACATCCGTAAGTGCGGTTACGCCGACCGTTTCTATCATTGGAAGTTCAATAACCTGTGCGCCTAACTGACGCAATCGCTTCGCTACCTTCGATGCAGATGCCTTCGGTCTGGTTACAAGAATCTGCTTTCCAAATAATGGCAATTTCTCAAACCATGCAAAATCCTGTTCTAATACACAGACCTTCCCCACTACAATGACCGCAGGACTTGTAATCCCAGCCGCATCCGCTTCTTTCTTTAAGGTAGATACTGTCGCTACCACTCTTCTCTGCCTGCACGTTGTACCTTTTTCTAAGATTGCCGCAGGTGTATCTGGATTCATTCCAGCTTTAATCAACCGGTTGCAAATCGTCTCTAATGCCGATACCCCCATTAAAAAAATAAGTGTTGCATCCAATTTCACAAGCGATGCATAGTCAATATCTTTACCATTTTTCTTTTGATGACCTGTAATCACATGAAACGAAGATGTATAATCCCTGTGTGTTACGGGAATTCCATTATATGCTGCTACTGCAATGGATGATGTAATGCCCGGAACAACCTCAAATGGAATCTGATGACGAACAAGCAATTCTAACTCTTCGCCGCCTCTTCCAAATACAAATGGATCTCCACCCTTGAGACGAACCACGCGTTTGCCTTCTAATGCCTTGTCTAATAATAACTGATTCATCTCTTCCTGTGGAATCGTGTGATTACTCGCACGCTTTCCTGCATCAATCAGCTCTGCATCTGTCGGTAACAGTGCCAACAATTCCAGACTTAACAGTGCATCATATACAATAACCTCTGCCTGCTTAATACAGTCCATCGCCTTGCGTGTCAACAATCCAATATCTCCTGTGCCGGCTCCTACCAGCCATACTTTTCCCTTATTTGCCATACCCGCTCCTTGTGTTTATGTTATATAATACTGCATTACAGATTGCAGCCGCAACATTGCTTCCGCCCTTACGACCTCTTGCCACAATATATGGAACATCTGCTTTCATAATCAACTCTTTTGCCGCAACCACATTGACAAAACCAACCGGAACGCCAATAATCGCTTTGGGGTGAATCTGTCCGCTCTCAATCAATTCATAGAGTGCTACAAGTGCAGTCGGTGCATTTCCAATGGCAAAAATAATATCTTTATCAAGCGCAGCTGCCTTTCGCATACTCACCGCTGCACGTGTAATCTGCTCTTTTTTTGCCTGTTCTGCCACATCTTCATCACTCATAAAGCAATACACTTCTCCACCATATTTCGCAAGCGTTTTTTTGTTAATGCCAGCTTTTGCCATCTGCGTATCTGTCACAATACATGCACCATGCTTTAATGCATCTTTGATAATCGGCACAACATTTTCTGAAAAACACAGATTATCTGCATAGTCAAAATCTGCTGCCGTATGAATGACACGCTTTACAATCGGCTCAATATCTGCTGGAAATGTCCGATTTCCCAATTCCTGCGTAATTATTTCAAAACTTCTTCTCTCTATTTCACTTGGAAGTACTTCCTCTAACTCAATCTCTCCAAACTTCTTACTCATGACCTTTCATTCCCTTTTCGTATCTATTCAGCATCTTCATAAATGCTCCGACCTGTTCTGAGTAGTTATCCCCTGTTCAATAATCTCATAAATCTGCTTCATATCTACTGAAGCACGAATCGCATCTGCGAGCTTGTCATACTGCTGCTCTTTATATGATTGCACATCAATCGTACCAATCTGCTCTGCATTGATTCCTTTTTTTTGCAAAATTGCCGTAATCACCGTCTTTGCAACTTCCGGTGCATCAAAGATTCCATGTAAATAACTTCCATACACATTCCCAGACTGTGCACCATCTGATTTCGTGACACATTTCTGTAAATTACCATTATCTGTGTCGTTTGTTATTTTTTGCTCATTTTCGTGACACTGAGAAATTTCTGGATTTTTGATGGCTATTTCTTTGGAATCTTTGGTGCATTGTACCATGTGTGTGTTTTTACATATATCATTTGCATTATTTAGATACAAACGAACAAACTCTTTTGTTTCTGCAGAATCCTCTGATACTCCCTTTGAAGTTCCCATATGAATCTCATACCCTTCAACCGTCATGCCGGATAATGCCGACAATGCACCGTCAACCTGCGCAAATGTTCCATTGACTCTTGTTCTTGTCTTTTCCTGCATAAATATCGTTTCTATTGGAAGCAGTTCCATTCCTGTCACGCTTCCTAGATGTTCTACCCCCGTATCATCCATGATACGTTTTCCCAACATCTGATATCCACCGCAGATTCCAAATACGATGGTCTCTTTTTCTGCAAGCTGTTTAATTCTGGCTTCCAAACCATTCTGACGCATCCATAACAAATCCTCTATCGTATTTTTAGACCCCGGCAGAATAATCATATCCGGATTGCCAAGTTCTGACGGATTACTTACATAACGCACTGTAACCCCTTCATAATAAGAAAATACATTGACATCCGTAAAATTCGAGATACGTGGAAATCGAATCACTGCAATATCGACAAGTCCACCTGCTTCTTTCCGGTCAAATCGTTCTGTTAAGCTATCTTCATCATCAATATCCACATACAGATACGGAACGACACCTAACACCGTCTTGTGACATTTCTCCTCTAACATATCAAGCCCCGGTTCTAGTATCTTAACATCCCCACGAAACTTATTGATAATCATTCCCTTTACATATGCTTGTTCTTCTGGTTCTAAGAGTATCATTGTACCAACTAGCTGTGCAAATACACCTCCCCGGTCAATATCTCCAACCAACAGAACCGGTGCATTTGCCATCTTTGCCATTCCCATATTGACAATATCATTTTCTTTTAGATTAATCTCTGCCGGACTTCCTGCACCTTCAATCACAATGATGTCATATTGTTCTTCTAGTCTGTGATAGGATTCTAAAATCGCCGGAATATAGTCCTTCTTATGCTTGTAATAATCCATTGCCCGCATATTTCCCTGAACAACACCCTGCAAAATAACCTGCGAGCCGGTATCATTGGTCGGTTTTAACAGAATCGGATTCATATTTACATCCGGCGCAATTCCTGCCGCCTCTGCCTGCATAACCTGCGCACGTCCCATCTCATATCCATCTGCTGTTATATAGGAATTCAATGCCATATTTTGGGATTTAAACGGTGCTACTTTATACCCGTCCTGTGCCAATACTCTGCACAATCCTGCTGCAAACAGGCTCTTTCCTGCATTTGACATTGTTCCTTGTATCATAATTGATTTTGCCATCTTATATCCGTCTTTCTGTGTATCTTTTCGTTATATGAATTCCTATGTCAAAATTTGCATATATATTGATGCGGTGTCAATTTACACAAATTTCATTCCCATCTTTCCTTACCTGATGCCGAATAAATCTCCTGCAACGCCTGTATCAGACAGACATTCTCTGCTCTCGTTCGCACTGCAATCCGATAATACCGCAGTGGTTCATTCGATGCAGTATCCGGCAAATTGTGATAATTCCTACAATCTCGAAGCAAAATGTGCTTCTGTAACAGCCGTTCTCCCAGATTCGTTTCTGCCTGAAAAAAGATATAATTTGCTGCACCTTTCCAGTAATGAATTCCTAATCTGTCAAAATGCGTATATAAATATTGTTTCTCATTTGCAAGAAACGCTCTTGTTTGCGCAAGATACCCCTTTTCCTGCAATGCAGCGATTCCTGCCGCCTGTGCCAATACTGATACATTCCAGGATGCCCCACATATATACATTTTCTCAATCAATTCCTGATTCGCTGTCATGCCATACCCTAATCGCACGCCTGCCATCGCATAACTTTTTGTAAATGCACGAATAATCAATAGATTTGGGTATTGTGAAATCTTTGACAATAAACTTCTGTCTGCACCATCTTCCAAGAATTCAATAAAACATTCATCCACACAAAGCGCAATTTGAAGTTCGAAACATTTCTGAACAATCCTTGTAAGCACCGCTTCGTTGATACACATTCCTGTCGGATTATTCGGATTGCACAAAAACACCACATCTAAGTCTGCACGGAGCATATCTAGAAAATCTTCCTGTATCTGAAAATCTGTGTGATTTAACGCATAATAATCAATCTGTTTCGTTCCTGATGCGTGCAATGCCTGTTCATACTCTACAAAACAGGGTGCAGTAAGCAACGCCTTATTCGCACGAAGTGCATATGCATATCTGTAAATGATGTCGGCAGCACCATTTCCACAGATAATCTGCTCCGGCTGCACCTGTAAATGTTTGGCTAATGCACTTCGTAACCGGTCGGAATAGATTTGCGGATATACATCTGCCGATTCTGCCGCCTGACGGATTGCTGTCTTTACAGACTCCGGTGTGCCAAGTGGATTGATATTTGCTGAAAAATCTATTATCTGTTCATACTTATAAATATCTCCACCATGTATATTTTGCATCACGAACTCCTTATTTCCAATTTGAATTTCTTTCATCATAACACGAAAGCGAAAACAGACGCAAGATTCCATCTAAAACTAAAAGGCTGTTAGAATATTTTTCTAACAACCTTTTATCTTCTATATTTCACAAACAATATTTATAAGCCTAAAGTTCACTCGCAAATTGATATTTATTTAACACTTGGTCATTTCGATTCTTATCTACGAATATCATAACATCATAGCGGAACTTGTTTATTTCATTGTCGATTTCTCCAATTTTGTCAGTAACCACACAATTAACAATTCCATCTGTCAATTTGGAAGCATCCTCCCAAAAATCTCGTGGTATAAATAACTCATGTGAAAAATTCTTTTTATAAATTACACCCGGATGCCTCTGTGCATAATCATAGACAGAGGCTCTATAATCCTCTTTTCTTCCTAAATCAAAAACATCTGCAAAGAAGATAATTCCCTTTTCTTTTACACAATCCACACAATTTTTTATTACATCCAAAAGATAATTATACCCACTAAAATACTCTGTAACAGAACTCATAAAAATAATATCATACTGCTTCCCTATTTTTTGAATTTCATCTCCACCATAATTATATAAGGAAACATTCTCTACTTCATTTTCTTCTAAGTATTTCGTAAATTTTTCCAATACATTTTTAGAGATGTCTGCACCATCGTATGTTTTGCACATATTAAGCAATCTGCGTGCAATCATTCCTGAGCCTACACCCACTTCTAAAACATCCTTATCTTTTCCCAAATATGGAAGAAGTTTTAGTCTGCTATCTTCAATATACTCTTCTATTTCTTTATCTGAAAACTTCTGATTATTATAACTATTTGTCCAACCCGACATTAGTGCCACATCTTCTTCTGCCTTTTCTGCCTGAACATCCCATAATAATTTATCTGTTTTCGTTACTGTTTTCTCAATTTCATATGCATCTTTTGAGTCTGTCACCTGTGTTGCAATAAGATTTGGACATTCCCACAACAGACGATTTGCAATTGCAATATATTTTCTGTCCGCTAAGAGCAACACATTTCCTACCATCTGTTTAATTGAACTTTTGATTCGATTAAACTCTTCATCACCATATTTTATATGATTACTAATTTTTAACTTTGCTACATCTGTAATTTCTTCTTTATCCGTAAGATATAGTAAATTATCTATTTCGATTTCCGCATTTCCGGTATTTAACCTTATTTCCATATATACCTCCCATTGCTACACCCAATCTTTAAATATATTTTAAGTTTATTTTTATAATTTTACAAATGCTTATATTTAATAATTAGTTATACAAATTCCGTATATATATTTTTTAAAAATAAAGTTTCATACCTTTTTATTTATTGTTGAATACCCTTTTCTTTTAATATTATTTACTCTGTTCTCAACACCTGCATCTCCACAATATCTTCTGCGCGAATCTGCCAAATGGTCGCCTGAATATATCTGCCCCATTGAAGTTTCTCCGTATCAATCTTTGTCGTATCAAAAACCAGTTCCCAACTCTGCTCAATTGCCTGCTGCAATGCCTCTCCCTCTAATGATACAAGATAATCTTCCTGTGCCTCTAACTTATTTTCATCTGTTTCATTCGTCAAATAAGCACCGCTCATTACAAGCTGCCATGCATCAAAATCTGTTAATACAACCGACTCATCCGGAATCTCTAATGTCAATAACACCTTATCTTCTGTACGCTCTAAAAATGCTGCACTATCTGCATCCGGGCATCTTCTCTCAAAGTCCCATGTATGCCATGCCCACACCGGATACTCAACCCCTTGTGGTCTGTTTCCAATCCGTTGTTCCATCTTATTAATTAACCACTGATATTGCTTTTTTAAAGAATTTTTCTTACTCAGATTATAAGATAATTCCTCTCTGCAACGATATACACCCGTTTCATTGATTTCCTCTAAAATGGATAAAGGTTGTACCGTCCATAACTTCATATACATCACTCCTCATCTGATGATGGATTTTCATTTCCTTTCACTGCCTTCGTAAGCTGTTCAAACTGCTCTTTCATATTCACATCTGATAATGCTTCTTTCACACCATTTTTCACTGCCCACTTCACAATAAAATATAATACAATCAATCCGATTACAAATGTTCCACCACTAACACCTAATTCCGCTAACAGCTGATTTCCATACTCGCTAATCATTCATTTCTCCTTTGTAATAACGTTAAGTTAAGTGAAGTATAGCATAAATTAGCTTATGCTTTCTGTAGCTCTCCGTAGCTCTTTATAAGTATTACTATTATTACCTTTTTAATGGTATTACTTTCCTTATTTCGTACTAACTCTCCATAGCACTCCGTAACTTTAGTATTATTATAGTATAAAGCAAAAGCCTTAACAAGTGTTTTCATTTGCTAAGGCTTCGTTTCATTTACTGTATTTCTATAATCTCTCCATTATCCATGTTCACATGATATTCTTTAAGCAACATACCACCAAATAACCTCTTTGCGTCATGTTCTTCTTTGTCTACATATTCGTAAACAGTCACACCAAGCAGATTACCCATTACAGAGATTTTTGTTGTTGTCTTATAATTGAAATTGATTATGGCATGGATTTCATCATCACTCTTGAAATACTTTTTGTAGTAATCAAGTGCATAGTCTTCCATTTTAATATTCTTTGCAATCAATGCTTTTCTCCAATTTCCTGTTACATCATTTCTTACATCAGAAACAGTAAAATCAATGCTATCAATCGCTGATTCTGTGTTCTTGGTTTCTTCTGTACTTTGAGTCAATTCTGTTTGCTGCGATTCTTTTGATGTGTCCTTATTATCCGTAGTAGAATCAGAGCCACTTATAGCAGAGAGAACAACTATAACAATAATAACCCAAAACCACCATTTCTTATAGAATGGTTTCTTGATAGAACTTTTCTCTTTCTTTGATTTCATAATGTCATACCTCCAATTTTAGTAGATGTTAGCATTATAGCAAACTGTAACATAAAAGTACAGTAAATATTCAACTCACTATTGTGTCATAGTTTTGTGTGCTATATCAATACTATAATGTAATTAAAAATAATAGCGAGGTTTGCATTATGGAAAAATTTATCGTCACTCCAAAAGAGGATAAAACCGTTACTATGACGATTCGCATAGACAGAGCATTGCAAGAAGAATATAATGACTTAGCTTCTAAAACTAACCGTTCTCGTAATGAACTTATTAGTATGGCTTTAAGATACGCTCTTGACCACATGGAATTGAAAGACAAATAGTAAAAGGGAGCCATTGGATTTTTGTCCTTTGGCTCTCTTTGCTTATGCGTTCATTGCAATAAACTCATTTATCGTATTTGTAGCTTTATGTTTCTGCTCATCAAAACTGTGAGCATATACATTCATTGTAACCGTACAATTCTTATGACCTAACATCTTAGATATATCAACTATGTTGACCTCTCTTGAATTTAGCAGCGTTGCAAATGAATGTCTTAATCCATGAAGCGGTATGAACGGTAATTCTTCAAATCCTAATTCCTTTGCTCTTGTCGGATTCCTACTAATCCATTCGTTGTATCTTTCAATATGTCTTTTCAGATACCAATATGCAACACCTGCCACTCAATCTCTTTCCGTCTAGTCCAACGAATAGGTTTCCACCAAGAGTAGATTCGCCTTGCCATGCTGTTCCAAGTTTCCAACGCATTTTCACATATTCTGCACGATATTGTTTTATTATCGGTATTAAGAAGTCTAGTATATCAACAGTTCTGATTGATGATTTTGTTTTTGGCTTTTTATATATGTAGCCTGATTCATCAACACCAACAGCCTTGCTTGCACCATTATCAACAGTAATAATTGCCATATTATCCTTTTGGGATGCCTTATTTCCATTACTCGTATCCTTATTACTGTTGTTACTATTATTATTGCCAGTATTGCTGTTGTCTGCCTGCGTTGACTTGTTATCAACCGCTGCACTTACAGGTGTATTTTCACCATTATTATTTTTTACAACTGCAAATGCTGTAATCCCACCTACAAGCACAATGACTGCTGCAATAATCACTCGCTTATAAAGCCACCTCCCTGTTCGTTCATACATGTACGAGAGTTTGATGAAACTCATGCGTGCTCTCGCACTATCAAAAAAGGAGTACAAATATTCTTGTGAGAGCTTCGCTCTCGTCGAATATTTGTACTCCTTTTTTGGCACTGCTCGTTTAATTCATCTCTTCGAGTCTGCCGTGTTTTTCGTAGGTTGTGATACGGGATACTTTGTTATTGTCATCGACAAATACCACCTGTGGTTTGTTTGTCTTTACTTCTTCCGGCGTCATTTGGGCGTATGCCATAATAATAACTTTATCTCCTACACTTGCACATCTTGCTGCTGCTCCATTTAAGCAAATCATTCCGGAACCCGGTTCTCCGGCTATCGTATATGTCTCAAAACGACTTCCGTTATTCACATCCACAATATGCACCTTTTCATATTCATAAATTCCGGCTGCATCTAATAGCTCCTTATCTACGGTAATAGAACCGACATAATCTAATTCTGCCTGTACAACGGTCGCTCTGTGAATCTTTCCTTTTAACATATCTACTAACATATTTCTCTCCTAATTATTCGTACAAAAATGCTCTATACATCTGTATATCGTTTTTGAAATATACCTTTATTGCGTTTTTTATTTTTCATTGAATGACTGCATAACAATCGCTTATTCAAAAATCGTATTATCAATCAGTCTTGTCTTGCCAATGTATACTGCAATTGCAAAAAGTGTTGGTGTCTGAACATCATGAACTGTCGCCATTGTTACACCATCTACAGCTGATACATAATCAATCTTTGCAAGCGGTTCTGTTTCGATTTTCTTTGTCATTGCTTCTACAATCTTATCTGCATCGCGTTCTCCGTCTGCTAAGAGCTGTTCTGCAAGTTTGATACTTTGTGATAAAATTAACGCAGCCTTTCTCTCTTCTTCACTTAAATACGTATTTCTTGATGACTTTGCAAGACCATCTGCTTCTCTGACGATCGGACATCCTACAATTTCAATGCCATAAGCCATATCTCTTACCATACGTCTGATAATTGCAAGCTGCTGTGCATCCTTCTGACCAAAAAATGCCTTATCCGGTGTGACGATATTAAATAACTTAGAAACAACTGTGCACACACCTCTGAAATGAATCGGTCTTGTCTTACCGCATAACTGCTTCGGCATATCGGAAAGAATCTCTACAAAGGTGGCAGCATCCTCATAATACATTTCTGAAACCTCCGGGTGAAATACCATATCACAGCCATGTTCTGTAAGTAACGCACAGTCTCTTTTGAAATCTCTTGGATATGTCTCTAAATCTTCTCCCGGACCAAACTGTGTCGGATTGACAAATACAGAGGCAACGACTTTATCACACATAGATACTGCCTTGTCAATTAAACTTGCGTGTCCTTCATGCAAATATCCCATTGTTGGTACTAACCCTACTGTCAATCCCTGTCTTTTCCATTCTGCTACCTGTGCTCTTACTTCTGCGATTGTTGTTGCGATAATCATTATTTATACTCCTCCATTAACTCATCTAAAAATTCTTTTGAACAGTCACTCTTGACAAATGTATGCTCTGCTGTTGGAAATGCCTGACTCTTTACTTCTTTGTCATATTCGTTAAATGCCTGTGTCATCATCTCTCCAATGTTTGCAAATGTTTTCACAAACTTTGGTGTTCTTGGGCTCATTCCCAACATATCCTGATACACAAGAACCTGCGCATCACATTCCTTACTTGCTCCGATTCCAATCGTAATAATATCTAATTTCTTGGTAATTGCTTCTGATAAAAGCGGTGGCACACACTCTAATGTTACTGCAAATGCGCCTGCTTCCTGTACAGCAAGTGCATCTTCAAACACTCTTCTGGCATTTGCCTCGCCTTTTCCCTGTACCTTAAAGCCTCCCATCGCATGTACAGACTGTGGTGTCATGCCAATATGCGCTACAACAGGGATTCCTGCTGCTGTAATCGCACGAATCTGCGGACATACTTCCTTACCGCCCTCTAACTTCACGGCACTTGCTCCTGTCTCCTTCATAATTCTGCCGGCACTCATTAACGCCTGCTCCGGGGATGCCTGATAACTCATAAATGGCATATCAACCACGACAAATGTATCTTCACAGGCTCTCTGTACACTTCTTCCATAAATAATCATCTCATCTAATGTAACTGGAAGTGTATCTTTGTACCCCTGCATCGTCATTCCAAGGCTGTCTCCTACCAGAATCATATTAATATCAGAAGCCTCTACAAGTCTTGCTGTTGTATAATCATAACAGGTAATCTGTGAAATCTTCTCTCCATTTCGTTTCATTTCTAGTAACGTATTTACTGTATTCTTCATAACTCCTCCTGATTGCCACTGTCCTGCGCTCTCTTTAATAACATGCGCATATCGTCATAATCTGTGTCAGGATGTTTTGCCATTGCCATATCAATCAAATGATTTGATACTGCTCTGTACATATCTTTCTGTGTATAGGAATCAAGACAGCGTAAATGCTTTCGCACCGTTTCTGTATCACCGCGCTCCACAGCTCCTGTCAGCGCATCGACGGCACCGACTTTAAATATCCGGTCAATATTGTGCATAACCAACGGTCTTACCGCCTGTCCTGCTTCCGACTCATCAAATCCACAATCCTGTAATAACTCAAAACTCGTATCCATCAGCGCACACACCAGATTACTTGCAATCGCACATGCTGCATGATACTTCACTTTACAATCTGCAGAAATGATTTTCACCGGATTTCCTAATTGATGAAATATATCCTTCCACATTTGCATATGTACTTCATCGCCTTCCAGGCAAAAAAAAGCATCCGATAGTTCCTGATAAGTATCAAATCTGCTACTTATTGGAAATAACGGATGTATTGAATATCCAAAGGCCCCTGACTGCTCTCTTCCTGCAAATGCTTCGTTCGCAGTCATTGCGCCACTGCAATGACATATTATTTTTTGATGAATTCCCATATCCTGAATCTGATGATAGACTGACTGTATCGCCCCATCGGAGACTGTCAGAAAGATTACGTCACTATCATAAACGAACTGACTTAAATCTTCATACGCCTGTGTTCCTGTAAATTTCGCTGCTTCTATGGCAGTTTCTCGGTGTCTGCTATAATAGCCAATCACCGGAAGGTTTCCATCTACAAAATATTTTCCCAGAGAAGTTCCAACTTTCCCTGCTCCTATAAATCCTATCTTCATCTTATCACCTTACTTTCCGGTGACGCAATCATTTCACTGTAGTTGTATGCTGTATACAGTCATCACTACCGTGCTCTCATGATTCAAATTCAAATAAAACTATGGTTAATTCTCATATGCCGGTACAGTTTCCTATTTGGAATACCATCCGTAACGAAAGTTATGTTAGCACTTCTTAGTGGATTTGTAAAGTGGAAGAAAGGCACATCTCCACACCGACATACAACAATGCCAAACAAATCATTCCAACGATTGCTGTCGCATACAACAATCGGTTGACTTCTATAATCTGCTCTTTCTGAATCGGACGAAGTGCATCTCCGATTGTTTCTTTGTGATGCAATTTGCCAAAATAATAAGCATCCCCTAATAACTGAATGTGCATTGCTCCGGCACAGACTGATTCTGTCTGCGCTGCATTGGGGCTGGAACTTTTCTTTCTGTCACGCAGATAGATGCGTCTTGCCTGCGTTCCATCAAATACCGGTAATATGTAAGCCGCTGTCAACATACAGATTGCACTGAACCGTGCCGGTATAAAATTCACCACATCATCGAGCCTTGCCGCACATCGTCCAAAATACAAATACTTAGCATTTTTATAACCAATCATAGAATCCATCGTATTGACTGCTTTGTAGAACAATCCAAGCGGCGCACCACCCAGCATCATATAGCACATCGGTGCGATAATACCGTCACTCGTATTTTCTGCTACGGTTTCGATTGCCGCCTTTACTACGCCTTCTTCGTCCAGTCTGTCTACATCTCTTCCGACAATCATCGATACTGCCGTCCGTCCTGCTTCTAAGCCGTCTTGTTGCAACGCCGTATAGACTTTCATACTCTCTGTTTTTAAAGACTTTGTTGCAAAGAGAAAATAACACAAGATTCCTTCTACAACAATTTCAGCATACCGGTTGATCTGTGCAAGTGCATACAGAAGTACAATTGGAATTCCTGTTGAAATGACTAGTACAACGATTACCAACACACCGCCCTTTAAGAGTTCTTTGACAGGACTTTCTCGATTTGCCAACGTATCTTTATTCCCTTGAAGACATTCATCACTGCGCTGCTTCTCATTTTTATTTGTGTGTAAGAATTTATCCAAAGCTGCAATCAGATTTCCAATCAATCGAATCGGGTGGAAGGAAAATCCTTGTGGGTCCCCTAAAATGAAATCAATGATAAATCCGATACAGCATACTAGCAAATTGTGAAACATTTCACGATTCTCCCTTAATCAATGTTGGAATTCCTGCGTACATTCGATATACTTTGTCCGCCTTTGACGCAAGTTTTGTCAGCATCCTTCCTGTTTCTTCCCGCCACATTCGATCCGACTGTTCCATTGGAACAATTCCGGAGCCAATTTCATTTGCAAGGATAATCCACGCCGGATATTCTAACATCTGCTCCACAATCTGCACATAATCTTTGCCTTCTGCCAGCCATTGTTTCATACACAGATGAAAATCGTCCAGCAAAAATGCCTGTGATGCGCCGTCTTTCAAACAACCTTCCTGTAACATACTGATACATTCTTGTGGTGACACCACTTGATATTCCGGAAATTTTTCCACTGCAAATGCCGTCTTTCCCTGTGCATATCCACCAATTACTACTATTTTTCCCATCTTATTTACTACACTCCAATTCTTTTTCTAAATCAACAGCACCAATCCATCCTTCTTGTTTTGCGCTCTCTTCTGCCTTTTTGAACTTAGAAAATATTATATATATTGCACACCCAAAATCACTGCTGCCATTACAAGTTCATAGACCTGCAAAAAGAAGCCTGCCAAATCGCCTGTAATTCCGCCGAACATCTTCATACACATCTGATGATGAATTGCAAATACAATCACACTTGCTGCACAGATAATCCCTGCAATCTGCCAGCCACACCACACAAGAATTGCTGCCTCAAGAAGCACATAGATTCCTAATATAATACTTACCCTCTTTCGGTCTGACTGTTCCTGAAAAGTCGCTGCCAATCCCGTCTTTTTCGCTTTCGGAAACAGCTCAACACTTAATCCGCTGAGTGTTCTTGAGATGCAATATACCAATGCAAGCCGCGGCATCTGTGCCCAGGTAAGTTCACTCCAGATTCCAAGCGATAATGCAAGATAGACCAATCCATAAATAATCGCAAATGCACCTGAATTAGAATCTTTTAGAATCTCCAATCGTTTCTGCTGATCTCCATACGAATGAATCGCATCTATCGTATCAAGATACCCATCCATATGAATTCCACCGGTAATCAGAATCGGAATGAAGAATGCAACACTTCCACGCAGCAGATTTCCCACCTGAAAATAATCTGCACACCACATCCATCCAGCCTGAAGCAGTGCAATCACGCCTCCAATCCATGGAAAGAAGCACAGTGCATATTTCATATTTTTCTCATTCCAGTCCACACGCGGCATTGGAATCTTTGAATACATCGCAAATGCGATTACCAATGATTGCATAGTTCCTCCTTTTGTAAAACCATTCTTGCAAAATCTGCATAATAATATTTCTGTTGTCTTCGCTGCATTTCCTACTTCATTAAAAAACAGCTTGGTATTTCTCCCAATTTCAGGTTTTTTTGAATACATAAATCACATCATACACTCTTATGCACAAGCAAAATCCCACAAACACATTCCACAACCGTATCTGCCATCTGTGCGAGCCGCTGGTTCACAACGCCTAATGTCTGTATATATTCTGTCGTTTCTGCATCATATAAATATCCATCTGCAAAGACATCATTCGATACAATGACAACATTTTCACAATGTCGTAACAGATGTCCTACTCCTGAAATAACCTGCTCTATGGTATCTTCTCCTGCTCCCTGCTCATCAAAGAATTCATTTGCAACCAGATTCGACATACAATCAAGCAGCACAGTACTTCCGTCAGGAATCTGCACTTCTTTTAAACCAAGAAAACATTCCATCGTCTGAAAATCTTTCCCTTCTCTTTGCTGACGATGTCTCTCAATTCGCTTCTTAGATTCCTCATCAAATGCCTTCATTGTCGCAATATAGATTAAATCCGCATGTGTGTGCAGCTGTACTGCCTGATTCTCCGCATACTCTGACTTGCCGCTTCCACTGCCGCCTATTACTAACGTAAACATGATTCCCGTTCTTCCTTTACTTTTCTACAATCATCCAAAAATTTCCCAATCATTTCCACATTTGCATAATAGTATAAATGTGGATAACCAAGGATTTGTCCTCTCTGCGTGTGGATACAATCCCAGCTTCGCTTCCCAGACGGCTTCACTGCATGATACGTATTCCCATTATTCGTGCTGTCCCAATAATGAAATTCATGCGCCTTGATACTGCCAGGGTACAGATACGCATCCTGTTTATTTGCAGTAAGTTCCTGATATCCAAAACATACCAAATGTCCTGTATTTGCGCTACTTCCTTTCAAATATCCTACCATTGGATAAATCGTTTCTTTATCATCTGCCATCTGCTCCAACAGATACATAAATCCACCACATTCCGCAAGACAACAACCACCTTGTGTAAGATAATTGCGTATGGATTCTCTCATTTGTGCATTTTCTGATAATTGTTTTGCATACAGTTCCGGATAACCACCGCCAAGCAACAAAAGATCTGTATTCTCTAGTAATTTCTCATCCGTCAGCGGAGAGAAATATTGCAGCGTACAGCCACACTGTTCCAATAATTGCAGATTTTCTTTATAATAAAATGAAAATGCTACATCTCTTGCCACAGTAACCTGTAAGGATTTCTTTCCTGCCTGTGCCACCAATGTCTGCTTCCATCGAATCGGCTGCTCTGCTTCATAATCAGACGCACCTTTCGCCAATTCACACAGCCCATTCATATCCACATATTCTAGAAATAATTTGCCAAGCGTCTGCATATCCTGTTTGATTTCTTCTATCTCCTGTGGCGTTACAAGCCCCAAATGTCTGCTTGCAAATTGAATCTTGTCTAACTTTGGAATACAGCCATACACACGAATTCCGAAGCGTTCTTCTATCAGCTTCGATAATTTCTGTCCCGTCATCGCCGACACACCATTTAAAATCACACCACAAATGGTATGATCTGGCTGAAATGTTAAAAAGCCTTGCAGCAACGCAAGTACTGACTGCGCCATTCCCTTTGCAGAAACCACTAGAACGGTAGGTGTATGCGTCTCTTTTGCGACTTCATAAGAACTTGCCTGCGTTGATTCAAAACGATTCCCGTCATAATACCCCATCACACCTTCAATCACTGCAATATCTGCCGATTGCACATGCTCTGCCAAAAGATACCGCATTTCTTCCGGCGAACTAAAATACAGATCCAGATTCTGTGTATCGACACCAAGTATCTGCCTGTGAAACATCGGATCAATATAATCCGGACCACATTTGCAAGATACTATCTGCTTCTTCATCTGCTGCAGGGCTGAGAGAATCCCACATACCACGGTGGTTTTGCCACATCCGCTGTTCGTTCCTGCTATCATCATTCTTGGTGTCTGACACTTCATCGCTTCTCCCCTTTATTCCACTCTTTATTCCATATCCTGTTCTTCTAACTGCTGATTAATCACTGTATCCTTTCATGTCCAATAAATGCCCCGATAAGCACACCACAGCAAATTCCTATTGATGTTCCCATGGCTACTTCAAAACAAAGATTTTCTTATTGAACATCTCTTATGTTAGGCTTAGAATTCTACATCCGTTTGCGATACACGGTCACGATATAGACCGGATTTTCGCCTTTCATCAAATGGAAATGCCCCAACTGCTGTGCCTGTGCTGCCTGCACCTGCATAAAATCTGCTTCGTAATCCGGATATTGTTCTACCACTCGCATCAGCTCTATCAGGGATTCTAACGTCACTACATTTACCACAATCCGGCAACTTACATTCTTCTTGTAAATGCTTGCAAAGATTTCCGCCATATTTCCGGCACTTCCGCCGATAAATGCATGTGTCGGCGCTGGCAATTCGTTTAGGCACGCCGGTGCCATTCCTTGTATACAGCATACATTATCCACACAGAATTTCTCACAATTGCTTTCAATCAACTGACATCCTTCTTCATTGCGCTCCACCGCATAAACTGTGATATCCGGCGACTGCAATGCCATTTGTACCGAAACCGATCCTGTTCCTGCACCAATGTCATACACCACCGAATCTGCCTGCAGCTGCATCTGTGCAACCGTCACTGCACGAACCGCTTGCTTCGTCATCGGTACCTTTCCACGCACAAATTCCGAATCTGCAATATGAACGGCAACGTCATTTTTTGCCTGTGGATTTTCAAAAAAGGCAACCAGTAAATGATCTGTTCTGCAATTTAGAAAATCTTGTGCATAACCACTTTGAATCCGCTCATCCGCATAAGACAATCGTTCTGCAATCGTAATCTTTACCTGTGTCAGATGGAATTTGATTAATTTTTCACAAATACAATGCAAATCTTTATCACCACTGAGTAGAACCGCAACTTTCTTCTTTCTGCAAATATATCCTATCAAATTTCTGCTCCTGCCATGCAGGCTAAGAAATGTTACATCATCCCAAGCCGTCTGTATCCGGCTGCAAAAATACACCAACGAGGATATTCCCGGTACATATTCCATCTGAAAATCTTTCAATTCCTCTGATAACTTTTTCGCACCGCTGTAGAATCCAACATCCCCAGACAAAAGAATTGCCGCCGTCTGAAACGTATGCGTTCTAAGATACGCTCCAATCTGTTCTGCACGATATTCATAGATACATTGCTTCTTTGCATATTCTTCATGTTGCTCTAACACAGAATCCACCATACGCTTTGCACCAATCAGCACATCTGCCTGTGCAATAATTTCCTTTGCCTGTACTGTCTGCGTCTGCGCAGTTCCCATTCCGATTCCGACTAAATATACCTTCTGCATATTTTTCTCCTACTATGCCTGAAGATGATACCCTCTCGGCGTTATCATCTTATCGTTCCATTGCTTCGTCTGCGCAGTTCCAATAAATACTGTCGTAAACATATCCACCGGTATCTCTCGTAATTCCAGCAAGGACACGATGCGATGTTCCTGTCCCTGCCGTCCAATATTTCTTACAATCCCACACACCGTATCTGCCGCCTTATATTCCAGAAGAATATCACACGCCTTCTGCAAATAATCTGCACGACTCTTGCTCGATGGATTATAAATTGCAATCGCAAAATCGCCTTCCGCTGCGCAGCGAAGCCGTTTTTCAATCGTTTCCCAAGTGGTCAAACGGTCACTTAAACTAATCACCACAAAATCATGTGTCAGTGGTGCGCCAAGAACTGCTCCACCACTCAATGCCGCAGTCAGTCCAGCAATCACTTCTAATTCTACTTCCGGATATTGTGCGTTAAGTTCATAAAGCAACCCTGCCATTCCATATACACCGGCATCTCCACTACATACCATTGCAACCTTTTTTCCTGCATCTGCCTGTTCAAATGCCATTCGGCAGCGAACCTCCTCTTTCGTCATCGGCGTTGTCAGATATTCTTTGTCTGGCAAAAACTTCTTTACCAACTCAATGTATACCGTATACCCAACAATCACTTCTGCCTCCATTAACGCACGCTCCGCCCGAATTGTCAGGCTCTCATAATCCCCCGGACCGATTCCGATAATGTATAACTTCTTTTGCATAAATCCCCCTACTTTATTTCTCTTCCGCCTTCTCCTGCTTAATTTCCCAATGAATCAGCACTGTCAGTGCTGCTCGTACGGCAATAATTGCAGCAACAAACAATACTTCTTTAAATTCTCGCAAAATAACAGTACGCAGAATCTCACTTCCTAATTTAAATTCCAACCCCAGTGCCATACCTTCTGCTAACTGTAACCGTAATTTGGGATTTTTTCGAATCCAATGATAAAAGCCTCGACACCCGGTCCAGAGAATAATAACCACACCTGCAAGCTCAAATAAATGAATTCCAATATTGACAACCTGATTTAATATTTCCTGCAAAATTTCCATAACATTCCTCCCTTATCTTATCCGTTCTCTATTTTTATATACTGCATCAAGAACTTTCTACTCTGATTTCGATGTATTCCGACGTATGTTCAACCGATTGATGGCAAATATCAAAAATCTTGTGTTCCTTTTCTAAATTCCGTAGTAAATTCCGGATGATATAATTTAGAACGTTCATACGTTGCATCTAACACATTTCCAACAACAATCAACGCTGTTTTTGTAATATGATTTTCTTCGGCTGTCTCTGCAAGTGTACTGACAGTACATCGAAATACCTGCTCATCCGGCCAGGTTGCTTTGTATACAATCGCTGCCGGTGTATGTTTTGCATACCCTCCTGCCTGTAATCGTTCCTCTAATTGTGGTAATAATCCCGTACTTAGGAAAATAACCATTGTAGACTGATGCGCTGCCCACGCTTCGATTCGTTCCAACTCCGGTACTGCAGTTCTTCCTTCCATTCTCGTAATCACAACCGATTGTGAAACATTTGGCAATGTATATTCTGTATGCAGTGCCGCTGCTGCTCCGCAAAAAGAGCTCACTCCCGGACACCAATCATATGCAATTCCTGCTTCTTCTAATATATCAATCTGTTCTTGAATTGCACCGTAAAGACTCGGATCTCCTGTATGCAATCTGACTGTCTGCTTTCCTTGCTGCTCTGCCTGTTTCATAACGGCAATCACTTCTTCTAACGTCATCATTGCACTGTTATAGATTTCACAATCCGTTCTGCAATACGACAACAATTCTTTATTTACCAATGAACCCGCATAAATAACAACGTCTGCTGCTTCTAATAATTTCATTCCACGCACTGTAATCAAATCTACTGCACCACTTCCTGCCCCCACGAAATGTACCATTACCACGCCTCCTCTTTTCTTGCCTGTGTAATTAATGCATCTGCATTTTCAGTTTTTCCAAACAATCCCCACTGATTGGAAAACAACACCGCACCAATTGCAATGTCTTTGCACCGCTGCTCTAAATGATATGCCACTTTCTTTAAAATACTGTCACACATTTGTTCATAATACGGTTGCTCACAAAGAATCCGTATCGCTTCTTCGGTCGTAATACACGCCATAACCTGTGATAATGTCTCAACATTTGCTCCCTGTAACGCACTATGTGCCACAAGAATCTCCATTCTCGCATCTGCTACATGCGAATGTGTATTCATAATTCCTGCTGCCAGCTTAATCAGTTTTCCAACATGTCCTACCAACAAAATGCTGTGAAATCCCATTTCAACCGCATAATCAATGGTTTCTCCGATATAATTACTGCATTTGACCGCGCGTGTTAATTCCAACCCTAACTTGTCACGCACATAGTCCTCGCCATAATTTCCCGGGGTTAAAATCAGATGTCTTACCCCACTTGCATACACAACCTTCATTTCTACCTGAATTGATTCTAATAATGCACGCTCACTCATCGGCTCAACAATTCCAGTTGTCCCAAGAATTGAGATTCCACCAACAATTCCAAGTCTCGGATTAAATGTCTTTTTGGCAATTTCAGCTCCTTGCGGAACGGTTATAACAATCTGAATTCCACCTGAATAATCCGTTTCTTCTATCACTTCTTGAACCGCTTGAATAATCTGTTTCTTCGGTACAGGGTTAATCGCAGCTTCTCCTATTTGCTGAGATAGTCCATTTTTTGTCACACGCCCGACACCTTCGCCACCATCAACGCATACCTCAGTTTCTGCAATCCGTGTTGCCTGTGCATAAATGAGAATCCCATCCGTCACATCCGGATCATCTCCTGCATCTTTTCGAACTGCACACATGACTGCGTCAGTCTTTTTGGTACAATCTACAATATCCACCGTAACAATCTTCCCTTTGGGTGTCTGTATTGATTCCTTGGTAACATCCATATGCTGCAAAAGCATTTTGGCCGCTGCTTTGGCCGCAAGTGCCGCACACGTTCCCGTTGTATACCCTTCTCTTAGCTTCTTTGTTGCTGCCATCTGCAATCCTTTCTTCTGAACAAAATAATATTTTATAATGTATCAAACAGTTCATATTGTTTTACAGATGCTCTCGTAAAATCTGCCACCTCATGATATGCTGCAAGTGCATAATCAAATAACTGCGCACCTAATACTGCTCCTGTTCCCTCTCCAAGACACATTCCTGCATGCACAATTGCCTGCTTTCCAATCGCATCTAATGCCATCTGCCCTGCCGGCTCTGCCGATACATGCGATGCAAATAGATACCCTGCACAGTCTGGTGCAAGTCGAATGGCGCAATTTGCTGCAACTGCGGAAATAAAACCATCAATCATAACCGGAATATGATATATTGCACCGCCCAAATATGCACCGACCATTCCACAAATGTCAAAACCGCCCACTTTGGTCAGTACATCTGTTACATCGTCTTTGTCTGGTTGATTCTGTGCGATTGCCTGCTTGATAACCTGTATCTTTTTTGCAATGCCTTCTTTGTCCAAACCTGCGCCTTTGCCAGTAACTGCTTCCACCGGAATTTCCTCTAATACAGATAACACCGCACTCGATGTTGATGTATTACCAATTCCCATTTCTCCTGTAAGAATCATCTGGTATCCTTGTTTCTTTAAAGTTCCTACAAGTTCTATTCCGGTAAGAATCGCCTTGATGCATTGTTCTTTTGTCATTGCCGGTTCTTTTGCCATATTTTTCGTCCCCCAGGCAATTTTGCGGTCTACCACACCTTCTACCTCTGACATATCTGCGTTAATGCCAATATCAACTGGAATCACACGCGCTGGCAATACACTTGCAAATGCATTGATGGTCGCAAGTCCTTTGGTAAAATTCCTGGTTACAACAGCCGTTACTTCCTGCCCCGTCTGCGTTACCCCTTCTTCAACCACACCATTATCCGCACAGAAAATAAGAATTGCTTTCTTATGTAATTGTGGATTTAATTCCCCTGTAATCCCTGCAAGGTCAATGACCATATCTTCTAACACACCCAGACTACGAAGTGGCTTTGCAATGGCATCCCATTTTTCTCTCGCCTGTCTGCGCACCTCTTCATTCAGTGGAACAATCTGTTCCATCTTCTTCTGCAATATATCCATACCTTCTCCAATCCAAGAAATTCCCTTTTATTTAAATTCATTCTATAAACGTCATATCGTATGAATTGTATTTTGTAATTTATATTATCTATATCTATATCTATATCTATATCTATAAAATGATAGCACAGTTCTTAGCTGTTTGTGAAACTTCTCATAATTTGATACATTTTCTCAAATGCCTGTCCTAGCTTTTTGCCCTCTTGTGCCTGTATAAGAAAAATATTTTCTCCTGTCTCTTTATGAAAATACCAATAATCTTTCGCACATTCCAGCTGTATTCCTGCCTGCTGCCATCGTGTATACACATCTTGTGCGACCTCTGATTGTACCAGCGAAATTGCAATTCCATTTGTAAGGTACGAATACTGCTCTACCACACGTACTTCATTCGATAACTCTTTTTGCAACGCCCGTATCAACACTTCCCGAATGGCTTGCTTTTTTTCGTTCCAATCACATATACACTTCTGAAACACCTGCTGATTCCACAAATGTGCCAATGCCATTTGATAACTTACAGGTCCCAGCGACTCTTTTCGCTGCAAATGCAGAAATTTATTTGCCAAAGGTTCCGGAAGCACCAGATAGGAAAATGCCACTTCTTCCGGTAAACATTCTTTAAAGGTTCCAAGCATCAAAACATGCTCCCTGATGTCTGCCATCGCTTCCTGCACATCCAACCTCGCAGTTGTAAATCTGTCAAACACCAATACATAACTTCCTGTCTGTGCGATCCAGTCAGCAAGCCAGCCCTGATAAACATTCGTTTCTGCCTGTTCCATAAGAAACTGCTCCAAATAGCAAAACAAAATTCGAAACGTATGCTCTGGATATGTATTTCCTTTTGCCATTCTGTCGAATTGTTTTAACTGAAATGAATCTTCCTGAAATAAATCACGATATTTCGGATGACAGGGTTCTAAAAATGCAATTTCACTTGCAATATCGTGAAATAATTCACGAATATAACGAACCGCATCTTCAATGCCATTGCATAACACCAGCTGTTCTGGTTGAACCTGTATGTTTCTTGTCTGCAAAATGTGTGCTGCAACACTTTTCTTTAGCTGTCGGATTCCTTGTGCTTTCATCGCAGTACATGATGTACTACCTGCAACTTCATCAATTGCATGTGTTACACTATTTTTCCATATATCCCATGGAAAATCGACTTGCATTTCCTTTGTAAAATCACACCATACCTGCTGCGGCGGAGCTTCTCCACCGTTATCTGCCAACTCTTGTTGTGCATGTCCAACAAAATATCCTGAGCCTTGTACTGCATATGCGTAACCCTGTGTTACGAGTTTATTATAAGCCGCATGAACTGTGTTTTTCGACACTTCGCATGTGGCTGCATACTCTCTGATTGGCTGCAGCTGCTCGCCTTCCTGCAGCTTTCCCGTTAATATCTGCTCTTTCAAACTTTCATAAATCTGCGTACTCAGATTTCTTTTTCGTAAATCCTTTTTCGTTTCCACGAATCCCCCTAAAATTCAATCTTTTTCCGTGCTGCAATCCCCTTGTCGTACGGATGTCTTACCTTTTTTATCTCCGAAATATAATCTGCCATTTCCAATAACTGCTCCGATGGATTTCGTCCGGTCATAACCACTTCAAGCCCTTTGGGTCTATTTGTCAGCAATTTCACAATCTGTTCCTCATCTACCAAGCCTGATGAAATCGCGCCAAATGTTTCATCTAACACCAACATATCATAATCATTTTCTTGTATACATAATGCAATTTGTTCAATCTTCTCACGATAAAATCCTGCTGCCTGCTGCTTTTCTTCCTGCGTCATTTGAAATGTAAACTTCATTTTGTCATATCCTGAAAGCATTGTAACATGTTTCAACTGTGCAAGTCCACTGCGTTCCCCAGAGATATCCCTTTTTAGGAATTGAAACCACAAAACATTTCCGTCTCCACCTGCACACCGAACTGCCAAACCTGTTGCAGCTGTTGTCTTTCCTTTTCCATCTCCACAGTAAATATGTACTAACCCCTGTTGCATATCATCTCCTCCGAAAAACTGACCAATTCACAATTTCCCAACTTCTGACTCCAAAATTGTGTGATTGGAATTCCCTTAATCTGACACAAAATACACGCATTCATCGCTCCATGCCCCACCACTAGAACATTGTCTTTACGCTTCATATGTGGAATAAGCACCTCTTCTAAAAAATCTCTCGTTCTGTCAAACAAATCCGAAAAACTTTCTCCACCCTCTACAATATTTACATATTCTTCCGGCTGATGAAATAACGAATAGATGTCCCATTCCGGATGCACAAAAACATCCTGTGCGCCTTCATACACCCCAAATGACATTTCTTTTAAACGATCATCACACACAATTGGAATATCTCTTTCCTTTAGAAATAACTGTGCTGTCTCTTTTGCACGAATCAGTGGGGAACAATAGCAAATATCAAAATCACACGCTCTGTAACGTTCTCCTGCTGCCAACGCCATTTCTTTTCCTTTTTCATTTAACGGAATATCTGTCTGTCCTTGTAATTTATGAGCAACATTCCAATCTGTCTGCCCATGTCGAAGTATATAAAACATTTTCTTCTCCTATGATTTTGCCTTTTTTCAAAAATTCATCTTTTCAATTCTTCATTCGCCTAATTCTCGAAGTCTGCTATATTTCGCAATCCGCTTCTTGCCCAATCCAAATCCGTTCCAATACACGCCTACATTTCGTATCTCCTTTAATCTGTCAGATGCTGATACCCCAATCAATGAAAAATTCGACAGAATTTCCACTGATACCTATATATGATTCTTTCCATCGTCATATATCATTTCAGTGCTACAATCCTTCCCTGCTGGAATGTTGAATATATTATATATTTAACATTTCGTCACTGCTTGTTCCCTCGGAAATCTTCTTCCACCACTTGAATAGTATCGGTAATTCCACTGCTAACATACATACCCATCCGATAAACTGTGCCCATGGTACTGCCTGAATTCCCATTTTGAATACAAAAATAAGTGGAACAGCACCGATACAACGCGTTGCAATATTTACAGTACTAGACAACAAGGTAACCTTCATCTGTCCCATTCCTCTAAAGAATCCCTGTACGCCATTCGTAATTGCCGGCATGATATACATAACCGAGATTAACTTTAAATAGCTTGTTCCCTGTACAATAACATCTTCATGGTCGGTAAACATTCGCATAATTGGTGTTGCTGCAAGATAACATACTGCCATAATCATCACACCGTAGACAAGTTCTATTACCATACCTTCTTTGAACCCTTTTTTCACACGATCCATACGGCCTGCGCCGTGGTTCTGTGCCATAAATGCAGTCGTTGCATGTCCAATATTTTGCTGTGGCGTGTATGCGAAATCATCGATTCGATTGACTGCCGCAATCGCAGCAATCACACTTGTTCCCATTGTGTTTACCATTGATTGCATCACAATCTTTCCTAGTGGTACAATTGCCTGCTGAACGGCTGTTGCCCAACCATAATGAATCGTCTTTCGAAGCAGTGATCTGTCAAATACCAACCACTCTTTTCCAAGACATAATAGTGGTACTTTCTTCTTAATATATAATCCGCATAACAGACAACATATCGCTTCACTCAATACCGTACTAATTGCACAACCTGCCAAATCCCAGTGCAGAATTACAACAAAGAACAGATCTCCGATAATATTTAACACACTGCTCAAAATCAGAAAATAGAGTGGATTTTTACTATCTCCCATTGCTCGCAATGTTGATGAGTAGAAATTATAAATAAATGTAAAAATCATTCCAATAAATATAATACGAAGATACATTGTTCCTAACGGTTTAATCTCATCCGGTGTCTGAATCATATGAAAAATAAATGGTGCTCCCACAATACACAATAATGAAAATGCTACAGCAAATATAAGTCCTGCAATCATCGTTGTGCTAATTTCCCGGCGCAGCTTTTTGTAATCCTTCGCTCCATACTGGTTTCCCATCAGTACGGAAGCACCCATACACAAACCATTGATAAACAAAATCGTCATTGTAATAATGGGATTGCTTGTTCCAACCGCTGCCAGTGCCTTTGCACCAACAAACTTTCCAACAATTACAGAATCCGCCGCATTATACGTCAACTGAAAAATATTTCCCAATACCAATGGTATTGTAAATCGTAATAACTGTGGGGTAATCTTCCCCTCTGTCATGTCCTTTGCCATTTCTTATCCTCTCATGTCCTTCTTATATTATCATCCAATTTCTATGATTTGTTATAACTTTAACAAATATAACTATCCTTTTCTCACATGCCTTCAACCAAATTCCAAAATCAATTTTTACTTTTTTCACAGAAAGCCTTCACATCTTCTTGTGTAATCTTGCGAATCACACGACACGGATTGCCAACAGCCACACAGTCATTTGGAATATCTTTCGTGACAATGCTTCCTGCGCCAATCACAACATTACTGCCTATTGTAACACCTGGCATTACATGAACACCTGCTCCAATCCATACATTATCCCCAACGCTAATTGGATATGCATATTCCAATCCCTGATTTCTTCTTTCATAATCAATCGGATGTCCTGCTGTATAAAATCCGCAATTTGGTGCCACAAATACATTATCTCCAAACGTAACTTTCGCGCCATCAAGAATTACCAAATTATGATTCGAATAGAAATTCTCTCCAAATTCGATATTATATCCATAATCACAATAAAATGGTGCTGTTACTGTATACACGCCATGTGTCTTACCAATTAGCTTATCTAAAATCTTTTTCTGTCCCTCCTCATCCGAAGGTCTTGTATTGTTAAAATCATAACAAAGGTCTTTGGCAACCTCTCGTTCTTTAATCAATTCTTTATCATAATTTGCATCGTAAAGCATTTGTTTCATCATTTTCTCTTTTTCTGTCATATAAAACTCCTTTATTAAATTTCGGTTTGTGGAGGAACTCTGCCTGATAGATAACGGAAATTTTGTG
>AUXO018449717.1_pt1 | contig 50917 bp, 54 predicted proteins | sample 768731 | NCBI WGS metagenome assembly AUXO01 (sample SAMN02715735, study PRJNA202380) | gut metagenome | biome: sheep rumen | host: Ovis aries | place: New Zealand: Palmerston North | reverse complement strand
GCAGAGTAGCTATGTAGGGAAGGGATAAACGCTGAAAGCATCTAAGCGTGAAGCCCTCTCCAAGATGAGTTTTCCCATTGTTTTAAACAAGTAAAATCCCAGATAGACTAACTGGTTGATAGGCTAGAAGTGGAAGAGTAGTGATACTTTGAGCGGACTAGTACTAATAGATTGAGGATTTAATCATATATTATTTTAATTTGGTTTGAAACACATTATCATGTTTTCAGGGAACTATTTAATTTTATTATTTTTATACTGGTGATTTTTGCGAAGTGGTCCACCTGTTCCCATACCGAACACAGAAGTTAAGCACTTCAGCGCCGAAGATAGTGATTTTCGCTAAAATAGGACGTTGCCAGTATTTTTTTTATTTTTGAAAAGTTATACTTTTCTTTTTTTTCTATTGCATGCTTTGTTATTTTATGCTATACTAACTTCAGAATAGAGAGTATTGGAGGCTAGATTATGAATAATTTTTTTGTTTCAGTGGATATTTTAAATTCTGTTGCTTATAATTGTTATTCTTTGGTTGCTTTCAATTTTAATAATTCTAGTTATTTGATTTATTATTCTCCTGAAGAAGCTAATAAGTGTAAGATGTTTATTTCTAAGTTAAATTTTGTTGATGAAAATTGTTATTTTATTTCTGATATAGATAATAGTGATAAAGAAATTCTTAATAATATTGGATACAATATTGTTGTTTCGTTTCCGTCGTCTTATACTAAGGAATCTGATATTAATAAGTTATTTAATGATTTTGAGGATAAGAATTGTATTTCTTTTTTTGATAAAGTTCCTTTACTTAATGAACAAAAGTTGTGTAGAAATTCTTTTTTAGCTCGTTCTAATATTGATGGAATTATAAGTATTAAGACTTTTTATGACAAGTGTTTAGCTATTAGATCATTTAATAAAAAAAGGGATAATTTATTTTTGAAAAATTCTATTTCGATTTCTGATGTTGGAAAAGGATTTGTTTCTGAGGCAGTTGGTGTTTCAAATAATCAAATTTCTGACTTAGGAAATATTAGTTCGATAATTAGTATTCCTAATAAAAATAGTGCTGTTCAAAATGATTCTAATACATCTGCAGACATAAATAATACGATTTTAAATCCATTTGATTTTCAAATAGTTGGTGATCCATTTATTAATACTCCAAATTTTGTTTCTGGTAATGATAATCATTCTAGTGATTTTTATAGTAATCAATCAGATTTTAACTCAGATCCTACTAGACAAATTTTATATACTGATGGTATTAAAAATAAATCTAATGATGATAATTTTTCAGATTTAAAGAAAAATGCTGGCTTTGCCAGCAGTGGATATATTATCATTGGAAGTATTTGTCTTACATTAGCCGCTATTATTGTGGCTATATCTATTGTTCTTGTAAAGAATTTATAATATTCTTTTTTGAATAAATACATCCACAATAATTTTGTCTGTATAGATTATATTTTTGCGAAAGCATGATGGATTTTTTATATCCATCTTTTTTTTTGAAATCAGAATATAGCCATTTTATTTTATATTTTTGTTCCATTTCTTCTCCAATTTTATTTATTAGATTTGCATTTTTATATGGACTTACAGATAATGTTGTACAAAAATAATCATAATTATTTTCTTTTGCTATATTAGCGGTTTTTTCAATGCGAAGTTTATAACATACTTCACATCTTTTACCTCTTTCTGGTTCCATTTCTAATCCTTTAATTTTTTCTTCATATAAATTATTATCATAGTCACAGTCCATTATATCAATGTTATTTTTGCTTTTACTATTTAATAATTCAATTATTTTTATTTGTTCATTTTTTCTTTTAATATATTCTTCATATGGAGAAATATTTGGATTATAATATAAAACAGTTATATCAAAATAATTTGTTAAATATGTAATTACATAGCTACTACAAGGACCACAACAGCTGTGTAGTAGTAATTTTTTTTTCTCTTTTAATTCGTTTAATATTTGTTCACATTTGTTACTATAGTTTTCTTTCATTTTTTCTCCTTTTTGGCATATATATTATATCATGACTGATATTTATTAACAATCTTTTTATTTGTTCTTGTTTATTTTTTGTGTTTTTGATATACTTTATTAGAGGAGTTGAATTATGAAGGTGGGAAAAGGTATTAAAAATTATATTATACTTGCTATAATTATTTTTATTTCAGTTATCGTTGTCATTTATTTTTATTTGTGGCATCGTGCTTATGAAAAAGAAAAGCTTAATATATCACCAGTTAGTGAATATCTTAAGGTAATTCATTATAATGAGCTTGATAATTATTTGACTGAAAACAAAGATGCTATTATATATGTATCTAAATTAAATGATAATAAAATATATGATTTTGAAAAAAAATTTAGAAGGTTTATTAATAAGTATTCATTTAATAATAATATTCTTTATTTAGATATTACAACTGAATTAGATAATAATAATATATTTGGTGATATTAAGAGCAGGTATGGCATTAATGTTCCATATATCTTAATTATTAGTAATGGAGAAGTAGAATCTAAATATAATATTAAAGATAATAATTATAGTATTAATTTGCTTAAAGATTATTTTATAAGTGAGGGATTAATTTATGATTAATATCGTGTTATATGAACCTGAAATACCTGAAAATACTGGTAATATTATGAGAACATGTGCTGCGACTAATGCTAAACTTCATTTAATTGAACCTTTTGGTTTTATTTTTGATATGAATAGACTTAAAAGAAGTGGTGTTAATTATATTGATAAAGTTGATTATTCAACTTATTTGGATTATGAAGACTTTTTAAGTAAGAATAAGGGGACATTTTATTATTTTACAAGATATGGTACTAAGCCTTATAGTGACATTGATTTTTCTAATGTTGATGAACCAATATATTTAATATTTGGAAAGGAGAGTACAGGTATTCCTAAAGAAATACTACATAATAATATTAGTAAGTGTTATAGAATACCTACTAGTGATAATGTTAGGGCCCTTAATTTATCTAACTGTGTTGCTTTGGTTACATATGAGGCATTAAGACAGCAGCATTTTCCGAATTTATTATTAAGTGATCCTTTTAAAGGAGAAGACTATTTAAAAACAGAATAGCAACAATGAGTGCCATTCTGTTTTTATATTTGTGTCAGCATGAATATAAATGTAGTATTGTTAAGACCAAAGTATTAACTGTTATGCAAGAATGGAAAGATGATTTGAACTAAACTGTGGTTTTATATAATATTTTAATAAAATGAGAAAAATATCTTTATTTTTCTTAAAAAAAATGGTATATTTATATAGAGTAGACTAGTGGAGGTTATTATGAAGAAGAATATGTTTTTAGTATTTATAATAATGTTTTTTTGTTTACTTATTAGTTATGCTAATGCTGATTGCACAAAGACAGAAATTAACCTTTTAAAAAAAGATGCGGAAAAAATTAGGGTTTTTTATAAGCATTTGGGTGCGATTGATAGTGGCGATGAGTTTATTGTTTATGATAGATTTGATATTACTTTTAAAAATGTTGATGATGACTTTTATATTGAAGAGAATAGCCTTGCATATAAAAATAGTCCTAAAAATGGTGTAATTACTGATACTTTTGTTACTGGAACGTGGAATTTTAATATTGTCTCAACTAAATGTAATACTAAAATTCATTCAATTAAAGTTGTCCTTCCGAAATTTAATGTTTATTCTCTTGATCCATTATGTGAAGATATTGATGGTGACGATTTTGTTTTGTGTAGTAAATATTATAGTGGTAATGTTTCATATGATTATTTTAAAAATAAAGTTTTAGAATATAAAAGTGCGTATAAGAGGAATTCTGAAGAAATTGATAATGAAAACAGTAGTTATAAATATAATATTTCTTATTATTTAAAAAATATGTATGATTTTATTATTAAAAATGGGATTTATTTTTCCTTTGGATTTGCTTTTATAGTTATTGCAATCGTAGTTTTGGTAATACATATTAAAAGAAGTAAAAGGGGTGTTTTAAAATGAAAATGAAAAAATATCTCTTTGTAATTGCTTTCATTGTTAGTATTTTATTTACAAATAAAGTTTATGCTTCTATAGGGGAAGTTAGATATCAAGTTACTGATGTTATTATAAATGAGAAAACTATTACTTTTAAAGGTTGGGCTTTTATTCATCAAACAAATAATTATAGGAATGTTAAAAGACTAACTAAGAATGGAAAAACTTTGATAGAGAGTGATGATATTATAGATAGTAATGGTGGTCAGAAAGTAAAAATATATGCTTATGATGATAATGAGGTTATTGCTAGCGAAGAATATTCTGGTGGTAGTTCTAATGAAATTAATTATAATTTTACTAGTAATATGTTTTATGAATATAAAAATGACGTTGATTCATATTTTGTTGATGATTATAATAGCGGCATAAATGGTAAAATGGATTGTAGAGAACGCAACTGCTACTATAAAGATTTGTATTTTGAAGTTACTTTTGATATTAAAAGTAATTGGTATAATAAGAATATTCATTTTAAGATTTCTGTTACTAATAATGATTTTAGTAATTTGTGCGCAAAAGGAAAAGCTTCTAATTGTGATAATGGGTATACAAAACGGTTGGATTTGTTTGTATTAAATGATAAGTATGATGGTGTTAGTATAAAGAACAATGCTCCTGAATTGATAGAAATTGTTTCAAATAGTAAGAGCAATAAGGTAAAATTTTTAGCAGAAACTGCTGTTTTATATAATAGTAAGTGGGATAGAATTATTTTTTCTGATCCGTATGGAGAAATAGGTAGTAATTTTTATGTTGAAAAATATGAAAAAGAGAGTGCTATTAATGCAAAAAACATTATAAGTAATGCTATTGGAACTGGAAAGTTTTTTCTCTATAGTTCTGGAACTAAAGATTGTACTGGCAATAATGCTGGTAAAGGGCGTCAATGTTATTTTGGATCAAATAGTTCTACTGGTAAATTAGTTGGAGCTTGGAGTTCATGGGTAGTTCCTACTGGTGAAACTTCATTTAGAATTAAGGCTAATGATAATAAACTTTGTCCGGTTACTGGATTAAAAACTGGCGACAATATATTGTCTTGCAATAATGAACAGAGTATGGTAAGTGAATGTGAAGAATTAACTGTTAAAGATGATAATGGTAGAAAGGCAATTGTTAGGGTTAAGCAGAGTGGTACTTTTGCTAATATTTTATCTCCAACTGAAAAATATAATGGTGGTGGCATTAAATTTGGACTTTTATATTATAATAGGGTTGAGTTTAATTTTGTAAGTGGTGATTCAAATATTGATATTAATACTATTATGAGAGATAGAATTGATAATGGTAATAATATTAGTTTATCTAATGTAAAAATAGGAAATATTAATGTTGATAATAATATTTATAAAAGATGTGAACAAAAAATTAGTAATAATTATGTAGAAACAGTTTGCTTGTTTCATTTTACACCACAAGTTGTTAATAGTGATGGCTCTATTAGTGATGTAAATAATGCTAGTTATGATAATGGAATTAATAATAAATTCTATTTACCATTGGCGTATAATTCTGTTTATAGATTGTCTGGTAGTTTAATAAATGCTAGTATATTAAGTAAAAGTAAAGCTATAAATGATACTTCTGGAAGAAGTAAGGTTTGGTTTGGAGATAAATGGGATAAAATTGATTTATCTAATAGTGATAGTTGTGATATATATGTCTATAAACTTGGACCTGGGACAATTAATAATAATGTTGAAGATAATGTTGTAGATGATAATGACAATGGTAATAATAGTTCATCTAAAATTATTTATAATTATGTATATAGACCTATTGATTTGAATAATCCATTTCCTGGTAATAATCGATTTGTTGGATTAAATTGGTATAATTATGATGCTGATAGGCTTAGAAATGCATATAGTAATTTGCAATATAGTGTTGTACTTAATAATTATAGTGTTGGTAAAATTAAATCATATAATAAAGAAAATAGTTACTTTGATTTTGATTTTGAAAGGTTTATTAATGAGACTGGAATAAAAGTAGGTGGTAATGAATGAAATGGTCATTTACTTCTGTTGGTCTAATTATGTTTGGAATTATCGGGGCCGCTATTATAATATTATTTCAAAATCTTACTACTAATAATGAAAATGACTACTATTTGTTAAAGGAAGTTACTGAGGCTTCAATTTTTGATGCGATAGATTATAAGGCTTATAGAGAAACCGGACGGCTTAAAATAAAAGAAAAAGTTTTTGTTGAAAGTTTTACAAGAAGATTTGCTGAATCGACTTTATTTGATGGCAGTTCTTATACTATTAAAATGTTTGATATAATGGAAAGTCCACCGAAAGTCACAATACTAATTGATAATGGTATTGGAAAATATACTATATATGATGATACTTCTGATTATAATGTTGTTAATTCTTTAAGTGGTATATTGGAATATAATAATTCAAAAATAATTAATGTTAAAGATAACTCTATGTTTTATATTGGAAATGAAGGGGGACTTGGGGAAAATAGTAAAAGTAGTATAACTGGTAGTTATCATAGTAAGATGTATGAAAGAGATTATTATTCTTTTATTGGAATAAATAATGGTAATGATATTAATTTTAAACAGATTTTAAAAGTTCCAGATGTCTTAGATGTTCAGGGTGGTCTAATTAAAATTATCGGAGCTAATGTACTTGAGGGTCCTAGTATTGTTTCTGGTAATTTTAATGAAAATGTTCTTAATGCTTTATTGAAAAGGGATATTGATTGGTCTTTATCAGAAAATGGCGAGACAAATTATTTTGACTATGATTTTTATAATGGTGATAATTATTTTTTTGGCAATCTTAATGTATTGGATATTAATGATATAAAATTATGTGATATTGGGTTTGATACTAGATGCAATGGTACTAATACTTTTGCGTTTAGTTGGAAAGGTAATATTGATAATAATGGTAAAAAAATACTATTTGTTAAATATAAGATTGGCTGGCATTATGAAATATTTGAATAAATTATTTAATAAAAAGGAGGAAGAAAAATGAATAATTTAGGTGCTTCAATGAAAAAATTTTTTGGTAATAAGAATACTGTTACTATTTTGGGGGTAATATTATGTTTAGTAATACTATATATTGGTTATAATTATCGTATTAATTCACAAGTTGAGTTAGTTCAAATTCCTTATGCAAAAGAGACTATTCAACCTAGGACTTATATTACTAGGGATATGATTGCAATGATGAGCGTTCCTAAGCAATTTTTGGATGCAGCAAGAAAGAGTACTAACAGTGGATATTATTCTAATATTAATAATATTATAGGTAAATATTCCAACTATAATACTGTTATTGCTAAAGGAAGTTTATTTTATACTGATTTAGTAATTGAAGAGAAGGATTTGCCTGATTCTGCATTTAATAATGTTCCAGAGGGATATACTGTTATTATTTATCCTGTTAATATTTATACATCTTATGCTAATTCTATGGCTCCTGGTAGTTATATAAATATATATTATAAGTCACTTAATGATGATGGAGAAGTAATGTTTGGGAAATTTATTAGTAATGTTGAAATATTGGATGTTAAGGATTCTTCTGGTAGACATGTATTTGAAAATACTGAAGAAACAAGATCTCCGGCTTATTTATTGTTTGCTATTCCAGAGGAAACTCATTTGCTTCTAAGAAAAGCTTTATACTTAAAAAATTATGATGTGGAATTAATTCTTATTCCTAATACACAAACTTTAAATGAAAATGATACTGTTCATGTAAGTAGTAATCAAATAGAGGAATTTATTAATTCAAAGACTGCATTTGTTTCTGTTAGTGATTTGCCACAAATTAGTGATCAAGTAGCTGAGGAATAATTACTGTTTTTTATAAAGGAGGGGTAAAGTATGGATGAACAGTTTACACAAATTGATTTTGGACCATTAAAGCAATTTTTAGATAATGATGATATAACTGATATTTCTTATGATAATGGTGGTCAAGTTTGGGTTAAGACATTATCAAGAGGGGTATTTAGAGTAGAAAATACAGGAATTGATAACGCCCTTATGGAAAAGATTGCTTTTCAGTGTGCTAATGCTATGGGTAAATCATTTAATATGGCTAATCCTATGCTTGATGCTGAATCTACTGAGCTTAGAATGAATTTTTTGCATGATTCTATTGCGAAGAATGGAATAGCTGTTTTAATAAGAAAAACACCTGCTAAAATAAGACTAGAAAAAGATAAAATTATTAAAGAAGATTACATAAGACTTAATATTCATGATTTTTTACTTAAGTGTGTTGAAGGCCATTGTAATATTATTGTTAGTGGTGAGACTGGTTCAGGTAAAACAGAATTTATTAAGTATTTAGCTGCTCATACTAAGGAAAATGAAAAAATTATTACTATTGAGGATACATTGGAATTGCATCTTGATAAAATATTTCCTCATCGTGATATAGTAGCAATGAAGACTAATAATATTGCATCTTATTCTGATATATTAGTGGCTTGTATGAGACAAAATCCAAGATGGATTCTATTATCTGAGGTAAGAAGTGCTGAAGCTGTTATGGCTGTTCGAAATTCTATTTCTTCAGGTCATAATATTTTGTCAACAATTCATGCTGATAAGGCTGAATCTATTCCTAATAGAATGTATAGTTTGCTTGAATCTAACCAGGATGTAAATCAATTCTTGGCTACTATTCATAGATATGTACAATTAGGAGTTCATATAAAAGGCTATTTTAGTCAAAGATATAATTCTTTTCATCGAGAAGTATCTGAGGTTGTTGAATTTTACGTTGATGAAAATAATAATCCTATGTCAAGAACTTTATATAAAAAGACACCGGATGGTAAAGAGACTATTTTAAATCCTTCTAAATATTTAATTGATTATTTAGAAACACAAGGGGTTATTATTCCTAGTGACATTCTTATTAAAGAAGAATTTAAAGACGCTTCTAATAATAATTTTGTTGTTGATAATAGTTTCGTTAACAATAATATTGATATGATGGTAAAAGATAATAGTATTTCTACTAATGTGATGAATAATAAGCCAAATATGTATACTGATGGGAGTCAAGCTTTTAATGTAGTGCAAACACCTAGTGGTATTAATGTTACTGATATTAATAATTGATGAGAGGTGATAAGTAGTGGAAATTTTATTAATTGGATTAATTATATTATTTATTGTTTCTTATCGTGGTAAAAAAGGTGAATCGGTATATAAATTTATATCTGAAAGGGCAATAAATGTTTATAAAAAGGTTGAGCCATATTCATTTAAGGTAATGCGTGATAAGGTAAAAGAATTAGGACTTGATTATACTCCTAGACAGTATTTGTTTCAGGTGTTATTATTTGCTGGATTAGCGGGGATTATTAGTTACTTGTATTTCTATAATATAATTATTTCGGTTGTATATATAGTAATAGCGATATCTTTTATTCCTTATATTACTTATTTAAGATGTAAAAGACAATATAGTGAATATATATTTGAACAAGTACAAGTTTATTGTACCAATACAATTATGGAGTTTAATACTACGCAAGCTTTTGTTAAAAGTTTAGAGGGTGTTGTTGAATCTGGTATTCTTGAAGAGCCTCTTCTTAGTGATGTTAAGATGATGATTGCCTTGTCGTATGAAAACGGTGACATATATGATTCTATTAAATATATGAATATGAAGTATCCATATTATATGGTAAAAAATATGCATCAGTTATTCTTACAGGTTACTAAAGAGGGTGCTAAAGATACTTCTGAAACTTTTGAAAATATGCTTGCGGATATTGATGTTTTAGTTGAAGGAGTTTATAGAGATAGAAGTGATAGAGCTAGATTTCATGGTCAGTTTTTAACTTTTGGTATTTCTTTGTATGGTATGATTGCTTTGATACAACTTTTAATTAGTCAAGAAACTTATATATCAATGCTCGATAATTTATTTATACGTATTTTAGTACATATTATTGTTATTATAAATAGTTATTTTCTTCTTTCGGGAGAAAAATATTATAACGAGAATGTAGGTGCCGAGTAATGAGAATTGAATTACTTTTTGTGGCCATAATTGTTATTTATATATTTATAATTAATGGAAAAATAGATAAAGATAATATATTTACTAATAATAATAAACTAGCTAATTTACTGAAAGAAAAGGATTATGACTTTTTATTAATTGCTAAATATGGAGATAAGGTGTATAATCCTAATGAGGTATTTATGAAGAGAATAAGAAATGCTTTAATAGTTATTGCTGCATTAATATTCTTATTCTTATCTAATTTAAGTTATTTAACTGTACTAGCGGCAATAGTGGTTGGATATCTTGTATATAAGATGGAATACTTTAGCTTAAAAAAATGGTATAAAAAACATCTTAATTATATTGATTCTCTTTTACCGTATTATTTGAAGACAATTGAAGTATTGATACATCATTACACGGTACCTGTTGCTATTGCGAAGAGTATTGATGATGCACCAGAAGTATTTAGACCTGGTTTGAAAAGATTGGTAGAAAAAATAGAAAAAGGTGATTCGTCCATTGATCCTTATATGGATTTTGCTAAAGAATATCCTGTAAGAGATTCAATGCGAATGATGAGATTATTATATAGATTAGGTCTTGGTGAGCAAGAAAAGAAACATGAACAATTGATATCTTTTTCTAAATCTGTTTCTTCTCTTCAAGCTAAAGCTAGAGAACAAAAATATCAAGCTAGACTTGGTACTATGGAAAGAAAGACAATGATAATGCTTGTTGTCACTGGTTTTGGGTCTTTAGGATTATTATTGATTTCAATTTTTATGTTAATGTCAATATAGAAATTTGAAATATATATCTAAAAATAATGAAAGAAGGTGAAATAAATGAAAGAAGCAACTGGAGAGGTTTCAATGACTGTTATTGTTATTGTTGCTGTAGCTGTAATTGGTGGTATACTTGCTGCTATGTGGGGACCTATTACAAAGATGATAAAAGGTTCTTTTGGAAATACTGGTAGAAGTGCATGTGAGGCTCAAGAAAATTGTACTTGGGATGAGTCAGCGGGCTGTATTTGTACTAAATAAGAGTTGGTGATGAATAATGAGAGAGGCATTTGGTGGAAGTTTTACAATTAAGTTGATGCTTATATTTCTTGCAGTATATGTTACATTTATAGCAGTAGCTCTTAATTATGCTAAGGCTTTTAGAGTTAAGAATGGTGTAATTGATATTATCGAACAGAATGAAGGTATTGATGATTATAGTGATACTGGTAGCGAAAATTCAATTATTAAAAAAATAGATGATTATTTACTTAGTATTAGTTATTATGTAAAGGGTATTGATGATAAGAAATGTCCTATTACGGAATATAATTATATTGGCAATAGGGGATATTGCCTTAATGTTACTTCTAATATCATTGATAATGTTGAGACTAGTTATTATAAGGTTACTACTTTTGTCAAAATTGAACTTCCGTTCTTTAATATTAATATGACTATTCCAATAACTGGGGAAACACGTAAAATAGAAAGAATTAATAGAAAGGATTAAATATATGAATGCTGTCGTTGTAAATAAATATACAGATGTATTTAATAATTTGGATATAGAAGTATCTAAAAAATTGGAAGGGGTATATGAAGTTGATGATATTATCAATACTTTTAAAAATTTTTTCTTTAATAGAATGTTTTTAGATATTACCTCTATTAAGGATTATAAAAATATTTCTAATTTGAAGGAATTATCTATTAGTTTAGATATGGATAAGGTTATATTATTTTTGGATAAAGACGATGCTATTTCTAAATCACATATATTTTTATCTAAACTTGTAAGTATGGGTATATATAATTTTACTGATGATAGTAATGCATTAATGTATTTGTATAATAATCCTAATATATATCGTGATGTGGCTCATTATCAAGAAATTGAAAAGGATAGTATTATAGAGAATACTACTGTTGATATTGATACTTTCACTAGAAATAGAAAAATATTGGGTATAAAAAATATTACTGATGATGCGGGTTCTACTACTTTAGCTTATTTAATAAAAGAAACTTTAAAAAATTATTTTAGTACTATGGTTATTGAGATAGATAAAATGGATTTATCTTTCTTTAAAGATAAAGATACTTTATCTGTTAAAGATGATAAATTGAAAGATATTTTAGATAAATATGATGGAGTAGATATATTTGTTGTTGATTTAAATAAATCTAAGAATGAATATTTATGTACTGATATTTTATATTTAATAGAACCTTCTACTATTAAGTTAAATAAATTAGTTAGTATTAATCCTGGTATTTTTCATGAGTTAAAAGATAAGAAAATTGTTCTTAATAAATCATTATTAGATGATAAGGATATAGAGGATTTTGAAAGGGAATCTAATTTAAAAGTATTTTATAATATTGGAGTAGTAAATGATCGAAATGATAACAATGATATATTTATTCCTCTACTTACAAAATTAGGTTATATTCATATTGATAATACTGATGAAGGGATAAAAGAAGAAAAGAAAGGACTCTTTAGCTTTTTAAAAAAATAGTATTGATGTTTGAATATATTTTTGATATAATATTCTTATGTTAGGGAGTTGATGATTATGTATTTACTTGCTGCAGTAGATATATGTACTGAAGATTATGAACCATTATGGAATATTGTTGGTCTTGTTATTAATATTATTAAAATTGGTATTCCTATTGTATTAATTGTATTAGGAATGATTGATTTTGCAAAAGCAACAATAGCTGGTAAAGAAGATGAACAGAAAAAAGCTACTAAACTCTTAGGAAAAAGATTTTTGTATGCTATTGGTGTGTTTGCAAGTGTATGGATTGTTACTTTTGTTTTGGATTTAGCAGCAGATACTATTGGTAAGAATAATGAAAATTATGATTATAATGAAGCTTCTTGGAAAAGATGTTGGAATTTAGTTAATGGTGGTACTAATAGTAATAGTGCAGAAAAAAATAATTCTGTTAAAAATGGGAAGACAGATAAAAATCAAGGAAGAACAGAAGAAATACAATAAAAATGAAAATTGCTTATTTATATTTGACATTTTATTTAATTTAGTGTAATATATAGTTGTAATGAAGAGGAGGAGTTTTAAAAAATGATAGATGTTTTAGGAAAAATTTGTGGAGTTGGTAGTAGATTACAGCCTATTTGGAATTTAGTTGGAATTCTAGTAAATGTTATAATGATTGGTGTTCCTATTTTACTTATAATATTTGGTATGATTGATTTAGGTAAAGCTGTTATTGCAAGTAAAGAGGATGAAGTTAAGAAAGCTACTAAATTACTTGGCAAGAGATTCTTATATGCAGTAGGAGTTTTTGCTGTAGTTTGGGTTGTAACATTTGTTTTAGAGACTATTTCTGATGTTGCAACTGATACTGATTATGATTATAATGAAGATTCTTGGAAACAATGTTGGAAATGTAATATTAGAAAGACTATTAGTATGACCGATGATTATTGTAAATAATTTATAAAAGAAATTATTAAATATTAATTTCTTTTTTTTGTTTTGTATGTTATAATGATACTGATGTAAATTACTTTAAAAAGGAATGGGTGTTTATTATGAAGAAGAAAGTAGTATTATTACTTACATTAATAGTTAGTTTGTTTATATATAGTGGTAGAGTAGAGGCTATTGTAATGTGGATGCAGTGTACCGAGGATGATACAGGTACTATAGAAGTAATTAAAGCAAGTGATATGGATGATTTTGTGCATTATAATACCTTTGCAGTTATAAATGAATATGATTCTTCTATGAGTACGAAGCATGTTTTGTATACTGGAGGTAGTAGCAGTAAAAATGGGACAGGTGTGCAAAATAATTTTTTTAAATATTTAGGTCCTACTTTTTTAGTTCCAGTTGGTGGTAGTAATGCTGCGGGAATAAAGTATAGTCAGGGTGCTTGTTGGTATCCTAATTCTTCTACTGAAATAGGAGTGTGTAAAGAGAGCGGTATTTCTTTTATTAATGCTACAGAGGCTTTTAATTCTCATCAATGCCCTGAAAAAATAGCACAAAATACTGTCGTAAAAGATGGAAATGCTGGAGGAATAGAGGGTGATTATGCTGTTTTAGCTGGAACAAAAAAAGCTAATGATAGGAATGTTGAAGAATTAAATGGTTCTCAATTTGTATTATATAAAATATCTACTCCCCTAGATAATATTGATGCATGGATTATGGAAGCATATGATTCATCTGGCGTATATGGTTATACTCTTATAATACCTACTTCTTTTTTTGAAAAATTATTTAAAATAAATGTTGATTTATCTTCTAATATTCTTATTCCTGACATTGTGAATTCTATATTGCATATTGAAGGTGATGGTGATGATGACGATGATATAATGGATGACGAATATGATTATGCAAGTGAAGTAGATTGGACTCAACATACTCAACTTATTCGTTTACATAAACTTGGCAGGGATTATTTTAAATTATCATTAAGTAGTGATAATCTTGATTCACCAGTTCTTTTGGCAAATATTTCTGCAGATCCTACTTTTTATGTTGAAGAAACACATGTTTTTGATTTTAGTGAAAAGAAGAAATGGAGTCTTGTTAGTGAATGGTATGATAGTTTTGCTGAAGGTGGACTTACTAAGCAAGGTAGATTGTTAAGTAAGTTTAATGATGATGGTGAATATGGAGAACTTATTAAAAATGCCACTAAAGTAAATGATTCTCTTGCATCTGGAAAAAATTATAATTTAGATGTTAATAATCTTCCAAAAAATTTTTTTCAAGATTCGATTAACAAGCTAAATTCTGCATATAGTGATTTAAATAAGTTGTTAGAAGATAGTATTTTTCCTTATTATAGAAGAGTAAATTCTTCCGATTTAGGGAAAGATACGATTAATAATTGTATAGTTGATACTACACAAAATAAGGAAAGTGCGTTTGATTCTTTGATAGATTATGTATCATGTAATACATTTGGGTATCTTTTTACGGATATTGCTGGTCAATCTTTCAAAAGCCCAGCTTCAACTTGGGATATGACTAACAATAAAAATGTAATGAAGAAGGGTGTCGCAGCAATTGGTAATAATACAAATATTGTTGAATCGGTTTTTGCTTCAGTGGTTAATGAACAATTAAATATGTTAATTGCTTCAGGTGATATTGATTTTTTGAATTACAAGAATAATGCTAGAAATTATTTAATATTATTTTCACGATATGCTTCATATTTGAAACAGAATTATAGCGATTATTTAACTGAACAGCAGGTTGAAGATTTAGATAATATTGTCAATAAGTATCTAAAATTAGCACGTGATAAATATGGCATAGAGATTGTTTTAGATTGTGGTACTTTATTGGGCGAAGATTTTATAAATAAATTGGAAAAGTATATTAATATAATTAAAATTGCTATTCCAATAATTTTAATTGGCTTTGGAATTCTTGATTTTACAAAAGCAATATTTGCTGCAGATGATGCAAAAATGAAGGAAGCACAAAAAAAATTCTTAATGCGTATTGTTATAGCAATATTATTTTTCCTTCTTCCTATATTTTTACGTTTATTGCTAAGTATTGCTAATAAAGCATGGGAGTTTATTACTCCTAATTCATGTAATATTGAATGGTAAAGAGAGGTGATATTTAAATGTTTATTTTGAGTATTGGTTCTAATATTTTATTTGCTATATGGCAAGCTATTAGGGCATTTATTGGAGTTATTGTAGCAGCTCTATACGGGTACATAGTAGATTTATATAACGTTTTTATGGTTATATCTAGAATTAATATATTGGATGATAAATATATTAAAGCCATTTATAATAGAGTTGGAATGATACTTGGATTATTTATGCTATTTAAATTATCGTTTTCTCTTATTCAGTCTCTTATTGATCCTAATAAATTTACTGATAAAAAGAATGGGTTTGCTAGCATAATTTATAGATGCGTTATTGCAATTGTTCTTCTTGGTATAACTCCTAGTATTTTTAGGTTTGCACGTAGTTTTCAAAATTTGATTGTTGGTGCTGATGATAGTTCAAATAATGTTTTATATAGAGTAATTGTTGCAGATGATATTGTTTATCCTGTTAGTTCATTTGGACAAAGAATTGCTACTGATATGTTTTTTAGCTTTTTTCGTGAAGATGAAAATAGACATTATGATGAAGGATTAGAAGTTAAAGAAATAGATAATGGAACTGCTCTTGTGGTTAAAAATTATGCTACATTAAAAGAGGATTCTTATAGTGGTAAGATTTCTTTTGATGAATTAGTGCCATATCTATCATTAAAAGATGGTGGACAATATGTTTTTAAATGGGATATTATTTTATCTGTAGTAGTTGGGGTTGCTGTTTTATGGATATTAATAAATTATTGTATTAGTATTGCTACTCGTGTAATTCAACTTGCTTATTTGCAGTTAGTTGCTCCAGTTCCCATTTTATCTTACATAGGAAATCCTGAGGGTTCCTTTAAGAATTGGGTGAAGCAGTGTACTAGAACATATTTGGATTTGTTTATTAGGTTGGCAATATTGTATTTTATAATTACTTTATCTGGAAAAGTATTAAAATTCTTTGAAGATTCTAATGCACTTTCTAATTATGGTATTGAAAGTGGTTCTATGAAATTTGTTCTTGTTAAAATATTTTTAATATTAGGGTTATTGATGTTTGGAAAAAGGGTTCCAGAACTTCTTAAAGAATTATTCCCTGGTGATGGTAAATTTGATTTCGGGGTTAAGAGTCCTAAGAAATTATTTAGTGAAATACCAGGTAGTGGATTAGCTAAAAAAGGAGTTACTGCTGGTGTAGGTATTGCTGCTGGTGCTGGACTTGGTGTTGTTGGTGCTGGCATTTCTGGAATTTCTAGATTTAGAAGTAATAGAGCAAATGGAAAAAGTGTTGCTGGTAGTTTATTTGGAGGTGCATATGGTGTTGGCGCTGGTTTATTTAAGGGGGTTAAGTCTGGTTTCACCAAGAAGGGTGTATCTGGTGGATGGAAAAATATTCAAGAATCCAATAATAAGTATAATCAATTAATTACATCTGGTGGTTCAACATTAGGTACGGTTAGAGCTAAGTTTGGAGATGTTCTTGGTGAATCTAAAGGGCAAAAGTTTACTCGTTTGATGGCTAATTATCAAAAGATTATTGATGATAATAAATACGTTAATGATGTTGCTGAAAACTTTAGCGAAATTAAGAAATTAAAGACACGTTGGGAGACACTTAGAATGAATGGTAGTGCTAGTGAAGCTGATATTAATGCTGCATTCGATACTTATAAAAGTGCTAAGAAAGCTGCCTTAAATGCAGCATTGAATAATGCTACTAATTTCACTTATGATGAAACACGTGTTGTAGGAGGTAGATCCTTCATTGTAAGAGGCGGTGGAATGGGTAATTTATCAAGTTATGAGGATGCTGCTTTTTCTGGTCAAATACAAGTTCGTGCTAATGATGCTGAAGATTTTGTTAATTCGCATAATGTCAAACTTGTTAATTCTAGTGGAGCTCCAATTACTAGTTTTAAATCTGCTGATGATTTTAAAGATGCTTCTGTTAGTGCTAGTAAACATCAAACTGAAATACTTAGTGAAAATGACTTTGGAGCTGCTATTGCTAATGATGCTGCTGCCGGTGTTGATAGTAATAGAACTGCTAGAAAAGATAAATAATGGGAAGGGTGTGATACATAGTGAATGGATATTTAGTACCTGCTAATGCTAAGAAGGGTACACTTATATTTAATATTTTTAGACCTTTTGATTTGATTATGTTTGGTATTGGGGCTTTTGTATCTTTGTTATTACTTGTTATTGTTGATTCTAATGATAGTATAATGGTACTTGTATCTTGCTTACCAGTTGCTATTACTGGACTCTTAGTAGTTCCTATTCCTAACTATCATAATGTTTTATGTGCTATACAGAGTATATATAGGTTTTTTGTTGAAAAAAGAAATTATAAATGGAGAGGTTGGTGTTTTTATGAAAAGTTCGGGAAAGAAGACAAATAGTGGATTTACTGAAGACTGGATTCCTATTAATTCTATTACTAATGGTTGTATTATCTTAGATAATAAGAAAAAAGTTACTGGTGTTAAGATTAAGCCTAGAAATATATTTATTCTTGATCAGGTTACTCAGGATAATGTTATTGTAGCTCTTAAAAACTTTTATAATATGATTGATTTTGAGTTCTGGCTTATTAGTGCTGATAGACCTGTAGATTTAAATGCTTATCTAGCTAGATTACAGTTACTATATAATCAAAGTACTAGTCCTGCGGTTAGGAAACTTATTAATCAGGATATTGAAAAGGCAAATATGTTTATGAATAATAATGTTACTGATACTGAGTATTATATATTGTTTAAAGAAAAGAATGATGATATTATTCAGAAAAGACTTAGAACTTTGATTACTGGTCTTGCTAATAGTGGGTTAGAGGCTGCACAAACTTCTAACGATGACTTAAGAGTAATACTTGATAATTTTCTTAATAGTGGAATGACTACTAATTTTAAGGTGGTGACTTCGTAATGAATTTTAAGAGTGAGATTGCTCCTAAGGGATTACAATTTAATCCTTCGGATTTTGTTATTAGTGATAAGTATGCTACTATTTTAACTGTTATTTCTTATCCTAGATTTATTGGCCCTGGTTATTTATCTAATCTGACGAATATGTCTGGTGTTAAACTTGTTATTAAGCATATTCCAGTTTCATTTAGTGTTTTATCTAAGATGCTTAATAAAGAGATATCTGATTTAAGAAGTAAATATCAGCAAGAAAAGGATAGGACTATTCAAGAGAGAATTAGACAAGATGTTGAATCTTTGGAATATTTTATCCAGCAGTTTACTGCTTCACAAGCTAGAACTTTTGATTTTCAAATGCATATTATGATTACTGCTGATACTAGGGAAGAACTTGAAATGAAAAAGGTTAATGTTAAGAATTATATGGATGCTATGGAACTTAGAGCTATTCCTTTAAGATTTGAACAAGAAAGAGTATTTAAGTCAATACTTCCTATATTTGAAAAGCAAGTTATTGAAGATAGAATTGGTACTCCAATGCCTTCTCCTACAATGGCTGCAATGTATCCGTTTATCTTTGATAGTATTAAAGATGATGGTTTATCTACATTACTTGGTGTTGATTTTTCTGGCGGTGTAGTATTATTTAATCAATTCTTATATCAATTAAGAAAAGAAAGTAATAGAAATAATGCTAATATGATTATGCTTGGTACTTCTGGTAGTGGTAAGAGTACTGCTGCTAAACTTATTCTAAGAAGTCATATTAGAAATGGATATCAGATTGTAGCGGTTGATCCTGAAGGTGAAATTAGTGAAATGACGAGAATGTATGGTGGAGATGTAGTAGACCTTGGTAAGGGTGGAGAATATGGTATGGTTAATCCACTTGAGGTTATTATGGATGCTGATGAAACAGAAATCAAGAATGGTCTTGGATATACTGTTTTAAATAAAACACTTCAATCTTTAAAGGCATTTATGAAGTATTATTCTCCAGATATTGAAGATGATGTTCTTACTTTATTTAGTGAAGTTGTACAAGATACTTATGCTAGATTTGGTATTACTTTTACTAGTGATTTTTCTAAATTCACTTCAGCTGATTATCCAACATTTAGTGATGTTTATGTTACTGTTACAAGTAAACTTACTTCGATGACAGAGAAGACTCACGAGAGAGATGTTATGGAAAGATTAGAATTAAAACTTAGACCTTTAGTAAGAGAACTTCAATATTACTTTAATGGTAAGACGTCTATTAATACTGATAGTGATTTTCTTGTATTTAATATTAAAGAACTTATGAATTCTGATGCTAATATTAGAAATGCACTCTTATTTAATGTTCTTAAGTTTGCTTGGGGATTATGTTTAAATCCTAATGTTAATACTGTTTTATCTGTTGATGAAGCTCATGTTCTTTTAGGAGCTAAAAATGAACTTGGTGCTGAATTTCTTGCCCAGGTTCAAAGAAGAGCTAGAAAATATAATACTGGTACGATTATTATTACACAGCAGCCTTCGGATTTCGTTGCTGAAGGAATATTAATGCATGGTAAGGCTATATTTGATAATTCTTCTTATTACTTAGTAATGGGATTAAAGAAACAAGCTGTTGATGATTTATCAATGTTAATTGATTTAAATGATAATGAAAAAGAAGCTATTAAAAGATTTAGTCAAGGTGAGGCATTATTTGTATGTGGTAATAGAAGAATGCAAATTAATGTTATTGTTACAGAAGATGAATTAGAGTCATTCGGCTCTGGTGGTGGTTTGTAATATTATTTAAGGTGGTGAATACTATGAATGGAGAATTGAAAAAGAAACTTGTTATAGCTGGCGCTATTTCTCCTTTTATATTCATCATTTTTTTTATTGTTATATTAATTACTCCTCTTTTTGTTTTGGGAATAATTGATATTGATGATATTGGAAATAATTCTTCAAATAGTTATGCATATGAAGGTTACGTTTCTACTAGTGATAATACAGGTTATTGGTGGCCAATTGGAAGTAGGGAAACAACTACTGTTAATGGTAAAGAGTTTGCTACTGGTAATCCTAGTAGTACTTATTTAACTGCTTATTTTAATGGAAATGATAATGTTCATAATGGACGTCATTCTGGGGTAGATATTAGTGCAGTTATAAATACTGAAAATGTTATTGCTACAAAGGATGGCAAGGTTATATATCCTTATAATGATTCGAACATTAGTATTGGAACATGTGATTATTATGGAACAAAAGCTAATTGTAATAGTTATGGTAATTATGTTAAGATTGAACATAGCGATGGTGCTGTTTCTTTATATGGTCATATGTACGCTAATACTATTACTGTTCGAGCAGGAGATTATGTTAAGCAGGGTCAAGTACTTGGTAAAAGTGGTTCTTCTGGTAATTCTACTGGTGGTCATCTTCATTTTGAAATTAGAATTGATGGTATTCCTGTTAATCCGTTAGATTATATTAATAGTAATAATTCAAGACCGAGAGAAATTAATAAGACAAATAGAAAAGAGGAATTGGTGGAGTGAAAAAGGATGATAAAAGAACATTGTTTGTTGTTCTTATTGTATGTATAATATGTGTGATTATTATTTTATTTGTCAATAGGAAAAGTAATTATGAAAAAATTTATCCAATTAATGATTATAGTACATATTTTTCTGTCGTTAGAGAGATAAATAATTATATTGGGTTTATCGCTATGAATGATAAAATTAGCGTTAGTAATTTATTAGATGATAGTGTAGGAGATGATACTATTTTAGAATATGGTACATACTCTCCTCTTGTAGAACTTAATGTTGATGAAATTGGTAGTGTTAAGATTGGCAATAATTATTTGTATTTTCTTAAAGGGAAAATTATTGAAAATGATTTTGAATCTTCTATTATTGTTAATGATAATTATATGGTTTTAGTTCTTAATGATATTTCTAATAATTCTTATTCAATTATTCCCGTAAATGGAGACAATTATAAAAGAATTATTAATGGTATAAAAAAAATAAGTATTGAAAGAAATTCTGTTAATGAGATGATTGTAAGCGATGATTTTAGTGATGCACAGATATGTAAATTATACTTTTCGCATTATATGAATAAATTATTTAATAATACAGTAGATGCTTATGATATGCTTAGTGATAATATGAAAAAGAGATTTAGTAGCTATGAAGAATTTAATAAGTATATTAATGACAATATGAGTAAGATTACTTCTTCTAGTAAGTTATGTAAAATGGATGAATATAAAGAAAATAGAATATATACTGTTATTGATAATAATGATAATTCATATATTTTTAGTGAGAATGGTGTTATGAATTATAAAGTTGATTTTTATTTTAAAAATAATGATGATTAGTGCATAAATGCACTTTTTTCTTTTATAAAAATTTGTTTACTTTTTGTATTTATAATGCTATAATATTGTTAGTTTGAGAGGTGTTATTAGATGAGAGTAAAGGTAGAAAAGAAAGATTTAATTATTTTTATTGCTTTTTGTTTATTTTTATTATATTTATGTGCAATAGGAGTTCTTAATGTTGCTAATATTTTTGCTAATGGTAAGTTTTATGGATTTTTACCTTTTATGGCCTTTACTGGCAAATATATTGGGGCTACATTTCTATTATTTTTAGTATCTTTAGTTGGCATTTTTTTAACTGTCAAATCTTATATTTTTAGTAGTGATAAAGGTGGATTTGGTATTAGCATTGGTGCTAAAAAAGAAAAAGGTTATTCGAGATGGGCTACTGATAGTGAATTTAAAAAAGGATTAGATATTGTTAATATAAAAGATGAACACATTGGTGCTGCTGGTATCGCTTTATATAGTAAGAAAGGTAAGATGTGGGTTGATAATGGTGAAGATCATTATTTGGTTATGGGTGCTACTGGTAGTGGTAAGACTGTTATTGTTGCTAAACCGATGATTAAACTTCTTGCAAAGCATAATGAATCAATGATTCTTACTGACCCTAAAGGGGAGTTGTATGAAGAAACTGCTGAAATATTAAAAGAATCTGGTTATAATATTGTTACTTTGAATTTTAGGGATCCACAACATGGTAATGCATGGAATCCAATGAGTTTGCCTTATAAATTATATAAGGAAGGAAATACGGATAAGGCTATTGAGTTATTAGATGACCTAGCTCTTAATATTTTGTATGAAGAGAAGAGTAGTGGTGATCCTTTCTGGGAAAAGACAGCTGCGGATTATTTTACTGGTCTTGCTCTAGGTTTATTTGAAGATGCCACTCCTGAACAAGTTAATTTAAATAGTTTGAATTTAATGTGTAGTTTAGGGGAAGAGAGATTTGGTGGGCCTAATAATAATTATATTAAAGAGTATTTTAATGGAAAGGATCCATCTAAGCCTGCTTATATTAATGCTTCTGGTACGGTATTTACTGCTGATGAAACTAAACAGGGTATTATTGCTACATTTAAACAAAAAATTAAATTATTCTCTTCGAGAGAGAATTTGTCTGAGATGCTTTCATATAGTGATTTTGATATGAGAGATATTGGTAGAAAGAAAACGGCAGTATTCTTAATTGTTCAAGATGAAAAGAAGACTCTTCATCCTCTTGCGACGATATTTATTAAGCAGTGTTATGAAACTTTAATTGATGTTGCCCAAGAATCTGGTGGTAAGCTTCCATTTAGAACTAACTTTATATTGGATGAGTTTGCTAATATGCCACCTTTAAAAGATGTTACGACAATGGTAACAGCCGCTAGAAGTAGATTAATTAGATTTACTTTTATAATTCAGAACTTTGCTCAACTTACGCAAGTTTATGGTAAAGAAAATGGTGATACGATTCGTGGTAACTGTAATTTATTATATTTAATAAGTAGTGAAATTGCTGCACTTGAAGAAATTAGTAAGATGTGTGGTGAAGTTAAGTCTAAAGAAAAAGATAAGACGGCATCTACACCTCTTGTAACTGTTAGTGATTTACAAAGACTTAATAAATTTGAAATTATTGTTTTGAGAAGAAGATTATTTCCATATAAAACAAGATTCCAAACTGATTTTGAAGTTGATTGGGGTAAAAAATATGCTAAAGCAACTCCTCCAACTAGGGAGAAGAAACCTGTTGAATTATTCGATATAAGGGAATATGTTAAAGCAAAAAAGCAGGAAAAAATGGCTAGCATGGAATCATTCCAACCTAGTGGACCATTTGGTGGAGCTAATCCTTTTATTGGAACCAGTCCATTTGGGGGTTCACCAATGGAAGGAAATCCATTTGGTGGTGTTCCAATGGGTGGTAATCCATTTGGTGGATCTTTACCTGGCTTTATGAAGGAATCTTCTAAAACTGATGATAGTGATAGTTTTAATATTGATGACCTAGTTAAGAAGATAGATGCTAAGATAGCGGAAATTGAGAAAGAGGAGGAACTTGCTAAAGAGAAGAAGGAATCTGAAGAAGTGTCAGTTAAAGATTTGGTTCCAAATAAGACTATCGATGCTTCATTTGAAGATAAAGATGATACTAACGTTGTTAATGAAACTGAAAATAAAGTAGAGGCAGAAGATAAAAACGAAGTAACAACGATTTATGAAGATAATACAGATGATGATGATTTCTTTGATGATTTCTTTAGTGATGATGATTAAAAATGGCCTATATGGCTATTTTTTTGTGCTTATTAACTTTTCATATTTATCATTTATGTATATTTTATACTAGAGGTGTTAGTATGAATACTATATCTATTGATGAGGTAATGAAGATGGATAATCCAATAATTGTTGATATAAGAGATAATTATTCGTATAATATATCTCATATTAAAAATTCTATCAATATTCCGTATTATAATTTGCTTAGTAATTTTTCACATTATCTTGATAAGAATAATATATATTATTTATATTGTGATGAAGGTAGGCAAAGTTATGAAATTAGTAAAAGGCTTAACTCTTTTGGATATAGGACATTATCAATTAGTGGGGGTTTTATTTCATTTAGATAATTATATTTCATATAATTTAATATGAGATTAGTGCTTAAAAAAAAGAAAAAGGGTAAAATTTTTTCTTTGATAATTATTTTAATTGTTATTTCTATTATTTTTTCTATTCTGCTTATTAATTTTTATTCTGATAGAGTTACTCCTGTTATTACTAATTATTCAGAGGATGAAATTAGGAGACTTATGCTTTTAGTTATTAATAATGCAATTGGAGAAGGGACAAAAGATGTTGATACTAATGATCTTTTTATCCCTAGATATAATAGTAATGGTGAAATTATTTTAATTGATTTTGATTCTAAGAAATCGTCTTTAGTACTTAGTGATATTACTAATTTGATTGAGTATAATTTAAAGGATATTGAGGAAGGTAATGTTGATAAGTTTAAAGATTATTATAGTGATTATAATTATAATTTATTAAAAAGGGGTATTGTAGTGGAGGTTCCTTTTGGAACTTCTTTTAATAGTAATTTTTTGAATAATTTAGGACCTAAGATTCCTGTACGTATTTCTTTTACGAAGAATGTTGTTACGGGTTTTAGTACAGAAGTAGTGGAGTATGGTATGAATAATGCGTTACTTAAACTTAATATTAATATTAGTATTAATGTTAGGGTTGTTTTGCCTATTGTCAGTAATGATATTGATACTAATTTTACTGTACCTATTTCTATGAAAGTTATTCAGGGTAAGATACCTAGTTATTATATGGATGGATTTACCTCTAATTCTAATATTGTTAAAGGAGACTAACCATTGTAAAGTAGTTCTCTTTTTCTTTACTTATGGCATAATTTACTTTATAATAAATATAGAAAAGGTGATTTGAATGAAACTTACTGGTGATGTGGTTAAACACATATCAAGTATTAAGGATGAGCCAGACTGGATGCTTAAATTTAGGCTTAATGCTTTAGAGGCTTTCAATAAGAGTAGTAATCCTTCTTTTGGACCTAAGCTTGATATTGATTATGATAGTATTAATTATTATAAAGAACGTGAAGAAGAACTTACTGATAATTGGAATAATTTATCGTGTGGAGTAAGAAATTTATTTGATGATTTAGGAGTTATTTCAGCTGAGAAAAAGTATTTAGATGGTGTTGGTGCACAATATGATAGTGAAGTTATTTATCATAATATGAATAAAGAACTTAAGGATAAGAATGTTATTTTTTGTGATACTGATACTGCTCTAAGAGATTATCCAGATATTTTTAAAAGATATTTTAATACTTTGGTTAAGTATAATGAAAATAAATTTACGGCATTAAATGGTGCTGTTTGGTCTGGCGGTACTTTTATTTACATACCTCCTGATACGCATTTAGATAGACCTTTACAAAGTTATTTTAGAATTAATAGTAAGAATATGGGACAATTTGAGAGAACTCTTATTATTGTTGATGATAATAGTGAACTACATTATATTGAGGGATGTACTGCTCCTACATATACGGAAGATGCTCTTCATGCGGCAGTTGTAGAAATATTTGTTGGTAAGAATTCTAAATGTAGATATACAACTATCCAAAATTGGTCTAGTGATGTTTATAATCTTGTTACAAAAAGGGCTATAGTCGAAGAAAATGGTCTTATGGAATGGATAGATGGTAATGTTGGCTCTAAATCAAATATGAAATATCCTTGTTGTATACTTAAAGGTGATAATTCGAGAGGCAGTTGTATTACAGTAGCTGCTGCTGGTAGTGGGCAAGTACAAGATAGTGGAGCTAAGATGATTCATTTAGGTAAGAATACGAAAAGTAATATTGTATCTAAATCGATAGCTTCTGGAGGTGGCCTTGCTACATATAGAGGTACTGTTAGAATAGGAAAAAATGCTACTAACTCGAGAGCATCTGTTAAATGTGATACTTTAATACTAGATAACATTTCTAAAAGTGATACTATTCCTACAAATGTTGTTAATAATAATAGTTCTTTTTTAGAACATGAAGCTACTGTTTCGAAGATAAGTGCGGATAAGTTGTTTTATTTAATGAGTAGAGGAATTAATGAAGAAAAGGCTAAAGAACTTATTATTATGGGATTTGTTAATGCTTTTAGAGAAGAACTTCCTATGGAATATGCTGTTGAATTAAATAGACTCTTGGCTCTTAATATTGGAGGAAAATAATGAAGAAATTATTTGGTACGTTATTTATTTTTTTAATTATTGGTTTTGCCTGTTATTTTGTTTATGTTAACTATATTAAAGGAATTATTCCAAAAATTGGTGTGGAAGAAGAAGTCGCTAATATCGATGAATATTATATTTATGGTAATCACTTTAACATAAAGGGAGATTTAAAAATAACAGATATTAATTACGATGATATTTCACTTGTTTTATATAATGGTGAAGAAATGGTATTTGATGTTAATGATGAAAAGGAAGGTACTAATATTTCATTTTCTTCTTCAGAATATATTAATGAAGGAATATATATTGATAATTTAGATAAAGGTATTTATTATTTGTTCTTAAAACTTACTTATGAAAATAAAGAGGATAAGAAAAATCCTATTTATAAATATTATGTTTTAAAGAATAATACTGAATATAATGAGACAATTTATTATACTTTATCTAAATATAATAATAAAATTATTATTAATAGTGATGAAGAATATGGTACTTTTATGTTTAATGTAAGTGAGAATAAGGATAATAATATTTATGATGTTACGATAGATCCGGGTCATGGAGGACTTGATAGTGGGGCATTATTTGATATTTATAAAGAAAGCGACTTTACGATGAATATTAGTTTGAAATTAAAAAAATATCTAGAGAGTAAAAATATTAAAGTTAAACTTACCCATGATAAAGGTGATATCCCTTCTGATAAAACAATAGATGAGTATAATGAACATGGTAGAGCTGTTATTCCTAATGAAGTTAAATCTAAATATACTTTTTCTATTCATATCAATAAAAATAATTCTTCTAGTGTTAAGGGAATGGAAGTATATACCCCTGATAATATTAATTATGATTTTGCAAAAGACATTGTTAATAATATTGTTAATAATACTGATTTTGGTTATTCTACTAATAAGATGTATAGAGTGTCTGATGGAGTATATACTCATAATTTTACTGAGACCGAGGTTAAATCTTCTTTAAATGGATATAAAGAAAAAGGATATAAAGCATATGGAGTTTCTACTAAAAGTAACTACTTATATATGATAAGAGAAACAGGTGGGTATTTAACTGGAGCTTATGTTGATGATAGTAATCCAGATAAAGTTGGTGTTAATCCGTATTATAATAGTAATATAGGAAATGAAGCTTATTTACTTGAACTTAGTTATTTATCTAATAGTAGCGACCTAAATATACTTCTTAAAAGCGAAGAAAAACTTGCCACTTTAATTGGTGAAGCTATAGTGAAAGAACTGACTATTGAAAAATAAAGTGTAAAGTTAGTGTAAAGTAGTATGATGTTGTAAAAAACTTTTTTGATTATTAAAAAGAGATAGAAAAATTCTTTTTAGTAATTATGAAAGTTTTTTTCTTTATAAAAATGTCTTTAAAAGATATTTTTGAGTGTTTGATTTGATTACTTATATCATGATATATTGCTTTCGAAAGGAGGTAATTATGGTTAATCAAATTGTTTTAGTTGGTAGGATAGCGAGAGCTCCGGAAGTTAGAACAACAGAGACTGGCAAGAAGTATGCATCTTTAACACTTGCTGTTCCTAGAGCATATAAAAATGTTAATGGGGAATATGATACTGATTTTTTAGATTGTACTTTATGGACACAAGTTGCTGAGTCTACGAGTGAATATTGTAGTACTGGCGATATGATTGGCGTGAAAGGCCGTGTTCAAAATAGAATTATTGAGTCTCCTGATGGTACGAAAAGAAGAAAGACAGAGATTGTTGCTGAAAGAGTTACATTCTTAACTTCTAATCCTAATCGCAAAAGAGATGAAATAGATTCTGATGAAGAACCTGATGAAGAAGCAGATTAGTTTCTGCTTCTTCTTATAATTATGGAAAAGGACATAGGAGATAATCCTAGTATTGGAATAATTCTTTGTACTTCTTAGAAAGATACAATTGTTAAATATTCTGTTTTAAATGATAATAAAAATTTGTTTGCTTCTAAATATCAATTGTTTTTACCTACTGAAAAAGAATTTGCTGATGAGGTGAAAAATTTTAAAACTAATATGTAAGTCTTATTGTATAGTTTTATATTTATTTGATAATAATATTATTGACTATTTCCTAAAAAAAATGTCAAATATACTATACAAATTTATTTTTTTGTTATAGAATAATATTAACAAAAAGGTAACATAGGGATATTTTGAAAGGAAATTGATTATAATGGTTGGTAAGAGACTTAAAGAAATAAGGACAAAAAAAGGATTATCACAACAAAAACTTGGAGATATGATTGGTGTTACTAAGGTATCAATATGTGGATATGAAAATGGTACAAGAGTACCTACAATTGAAAATCTAGTTAAACTAGCGGATAACTTAGATACGACGATTGATTATTTGCTTGGCAGAGAAGTTGCAATTATTAACGAGGAAAATAAATCTTATATCGGTTCGATTTCTTATGAGGATGTTTGTTTTATTATGGAACTTAGACATTATCCTAATTTATATGGTAAACTTTTAAAAGATTGTAAAAGATCGGCAAGTCTAATCAATAAAAAATTTATTACTAGTGAGAAGTAGCTATATGCTATTTTTTTTGGTTAAAAATTCCAATATAAAAATAGTATTATTTGTTTATACTATTATTAGGAAAGGAGTTAATTATATATGAAAAAAGCTTTACTTATAATAGCTGTAATAGCAGTATTATCTGGATGTGGTACTAATGATAGTTTAACTTGTAGTACTGAGAATACTCTTGGTAATATTAGTTCTAGTACAACATATAAAATTGATTACAGAGATAATGATGTTAAGATGATGACTGTTACTTATGAGTATAAAGATGGTCATACTGATGGTGTTGGTACTGGTACTGATGGTACTACCGAAGATGATGATAATACTGGTGAAACAGATGGTGTAGTAGATGGTGTAGTAGGAGAAGCTCTTGATGATGTTGTTACTGGTGTTACTAATACGGTATTAGATCTTGCTGATATTAGAACTAGGCATAATAATAGATTTGGCACTTATACGAATACTGATGGTTTTATGACTTCTGTTGATACAGATAATAATAATGATTATAAAGTGACTTATACTTATGATTTTAGTAAGTTATCTGATGATGATATAAGTAATTTTGGTATTAGTAGAGATTTTGATACTATGCAAAGTATGTATACTAGTCGTGGATTAACATGTAGATAGAATAAAAATGTAACCAAATAGGTTACATTTTATTTTTGTATTTCTTTTTATATTCATTATATAATTCTTTAAATCTAGTAAAATGAATTATTTCTCTTTGTCTTAAGAATAATAATGGCCCTATGACATCTGGGTCATCTGTTAAATCTAATAGATTTTCGTAAACGGCTCTTGCTTTTTGTTCAGCGGCCATATCTTCAGAAATGTCTGCGAGTGGGTCTCCAGTTGTGGCAAAATATGCTATGGTAAATGGTACGCCATTGGCATCGGTTGGATATAATGCTCTTCCATGTTCGGCATAATGGGTATCTAATCCGGCTTTTTTAAGTTCGTCAAGGGTGGCGTCTTTCATTAATTGGTATATCATAGTAGATATTATTTCAACATGAGCAAGTTCTTCAGTACCTATATCAGTTAATAAGGCTTTTCCTTTATCGTCGGGCATTGTATATCTTTGATTTAGATATCTAAAGGCTGCTGCCAGTTCACCATTAGAACCACCATACTGTGTTACTAAATATTTTGCGATTCTTAAGTCTTTTTTCTTTATGTTGACGGGATATTCTAATGTTTTAATATATTTCCACATTATTTTTGCACCTCCCAAGGCCATGGCGAGTTATCCCAAAGCCAATTATTTCTTTGAACTTCACTATCGATTGTTAATGGTCCATATTTTTCTTCAAACATATTTGTTAATTCTTTTTTATTATTTAGATATGTATTGAATAGTTTTAATGCATCTTTATCATTTGGATACATATCTAAATAAAGTTGTAAATCGATCATGGCAAAATTATATTCCATTATTTGCATTAACATATCTTCTCTTTCACTATTAGCGGTTAGTTTTCTTGGTTTTAAGTTTTTGTATTCATCATAAAGGTTTTTAAACATGTTACCTCTTTTAAAGCCTTCTTCAGTTGATATAATATTATTATTTTGGTTATTAGAAGTATTCATATTATTTGGCATTAGACTTTGATAATTTAAGTCTTCAATCATTTGATTGGAATTTGGCATATAATTCATATCATTATAGCCATTTAGATAATTATAATAATCGTTAAAATTCATTATTTTTCCTCCCTAAAATAGATTATGTAACTAGTTATTATGTGTATGGGATAATACCTAAAATGTTAAAATAAATATTTTGTATAAAAAAATGCTTTTATTTCTTTCCAGTTTAATATATAATTATTATGTAAGGAGTTGATTAAGGGTGGCTAAGTTTTGTTCTAATTGCGGTAAAGAATTAAATGATAATGCTGATATTTGTTTAAACTGTGGAGTTTTGATTAATAAAGAGGAAAGTAAGATTAATAGTAATAAGAATATTAATAATAGTAAAAAGAAAGGTCTTCCTACTTGGGCAATTGTTTTAATTGTTTTAGGATGCGTTATATTAATACCTCTGATTATCTTTATTATATTTGGTATATTTGTAGTTAATGTTGTTAAAGATGAAGGTGGTAAGTATCTTGATGACGTTAAAGATTATTATAATGATTATGTAGAAAATTATGAGGTAATTGATGAGGGTACAATAGGAGATACTTTAGAAATAGATGGTGTTAGGTTTACTCTCAGTGAGGCTCTTAAGTATGATTCTATTGGTGATAATACTCCAGTAGAAGGAAAAGAGTATTTGGTATTCTTCTTTGATGTAGAAAATACTTCTAGTGAAGAAAAATTAGTTACTTATTTAAATTTTAGTGGACTAGTTGATGATGAAAGAATTATGACTACATTTATATTTGGTGATATAGATGGTATTACTAATTTGAATAAGAATTTACAAGTAGGAGAGATTACTAAGGGATATGTTGCTTTTGAAGTGGATAAAAATTGGGAAAATTTTGATCTGAGTTATAGAAAACTACTTAGTGATAAAGGTATTACTTTTTATGTTGTAAATGAAAAAAATGAAAAAGCTGAAGTTTAGGATGGTGATTTTATGGTAGTAGTAGATATTATTATACTTATATTAATTGCTCTTGGAGCAATAGGGGGATTTAAGGCAGGAGTAATAAAAAAGACAACTGATTTTGTTGGTACACTTGTTATTGTTATTATAGCTTTTTATCTTAAAAATAATTTATCAGTTATTATGTATGAAAATTTACCTTTTTATGATTTTGGTGGTCTTATTAAAGGGGTAGAAGTTATTAATATTTTATTTTATGAAGTATTGGCTTTTATTATTGTATTTGCTTTATTATTAGTTATTTTAAGGGTATTACTTATGGTTACTGGTCTTATTGAGAAAATACTTAAAGCTACGGTTATACTTAGTATTCCTTCAAAAATACTTGGTATATTTGTTGGTATGATTGAAATGTATGTTTATGTATTTATTACTTTAGTTTTTCTATCTTTACCGGTATTTAATATTTCTTATGTAAAGGAATCAAAATTAGCTAATTTTATGCTTAATGATACTCCAGTTTTATCATCGATGGCTGAAGATATTATTGGAACATATGGTGAAGTATATGAACTTATTGACAATAAAGAAAATAAAACGAGTGAAGAAGTTAATACGGAAATATTAAAAGTGTTATTTGATAAGGAAGTTATTACGAAAGAATCTGCGAGAAAGTTAGTAGATAAGAATAAACTTCATTTAAGTGATAATACTATATTAGAATAGGAGGTTAAGATATGGGACTTATTCATTATGAAAAAGATTTTTCTTCTTTAATAGAAAATAAAGCAGTAGTGGATTTTTATGCAACTTGGTGTGGACCTTGTAAAATGTTTGCTCCAATATTTGAAGAAGTTTCTAATGAAATAGATATGAATTTTATTAAGTTGGATACTGATGAACATTCAGATATTGCTAGAGGATATGGTGTTATGAGTATTCCTACAATTATACTATTTGAAAATGGTAACGAAGTTAAAAGACATACTGGTTTTATGTCTAAAGAAGAATTTATTAAATTTTTAAATTAAGCAATAGATGATATTGCTTTTTTTTTATATTTTTGATATCATTGTTATAGATATATAGAAGGTGGTGCTGATATGGAAAATGGTAAAAGAGTTAATGGTTATTATTTAGTTATTTTGATTTTAGCATTAATTATAATAGCTATTGGTATTACTTTTGCATATTTTACACTTGCGGGTAAAGAAGAAGATGATAGTACACAGATTTGGACGGGTACTTTATCAATTAATTATGTTGATGGTAAAGAAATTAAAGCATATGATTTATTTCCTATTAATGAACCTAAACTTGGGGATACTACATATGTATATACAAAGAATTTTTCTGTTACTAGTAATGGTACTTTAGATCAAACTATTGATTTATATATTGATATTACGAAGAATGAATTTGTTAGTAATCATTTAAGATATTCTTTATATGATGCTAATGGTAATAAGATTACTACTGGTGGGTTACCTAGTAGTGGTAAGATTCTTATGACTTCTAATGTGTTTTTAAAGAGCGGTGAAACAAAAGATTATACGGTACTTCTTTGGCTTATGGAAACGAAAGAGAATCAAAATAATGAACAAGATTGTTCTTTCAGTGGGGAATTTGATATATTTGCTAATCAAATTAAATATGAATAAACTGCTTGTCAGTTTTTTCTTATATGAGAAAGGAATATAAGATGATAGGAAAAAGAATTAGAATTAGTGATTATAAGTTTACTTATGGACAAGAAACTGTTTATATTAATGTATTTGGTGTATTTAAAAATATTAAGAGTGGTAATAAATATATTGTTTATAGTTATGATAATAAGAAGTTATATTTTGGATCTTTTTTTGTTAAGGATAATATTGGTACTGTTATGGTATCTAAAGATACTGATAAGGATATTATAAAGAACTTTATTGATAATGTTATATCTGGTAATAATGATAATAGTTATGAAATAGAAAAACTTGATAGTATTCAAAGTATTCAGATTATTGATGAATTAATATATGATTATTCAGTTGATATTAATAAATTAGATGAAATTACTATACCTAAGGAAAAGATTGAGGAAGTAAAGGAAACTCCTAAAAAGAAAGTATCTTTATTTGTTATTGGTATTATGGTATTATTAATTGTGATAGGTGTGTTTTTCTTTGTTAATCCAGAAGTTATTACCGGAAAGAATAATATTTATTCTTGTGATAAGAATTATAGACATAATGAATTACCTGCGACTATTAATGAAAATAGAATTGTTACTTTTAATAGCAAAGGTATTATTATGAGTATTGATATTAATACTGATTATGTTTTTAATGATATTGACTATTATAATGAATTTAAAAATAAGAGTTACTTTTATAAATATGTCGAAGAAGCCGATACTTATAAATTTGATGATACTAATTATACATATAGGGTTTTTTCTAAGATAGATGTTAATACTGATTATTTTTTACCTGATAATAAAGAGGAACTTATTTCTTACTTTGAGAATGATGGTTATAATTGCAAAATAAAAGAAGAGTGATGTACATGAAGAATTTTTATTTATTATATGGTGATGATAAAGCTATATTAAATAAAGAAATTGATAATATTAAGAAAAATATTTCGGTTAATAATGATGATATTATCTACTATGATATTAATAGTATTGAAGATATTGTTAATGAGGCCGAAACTATTAGCATGTTTTCTAGTACTAAGTTATTAATTATTGATAGTACTGGTTATTTATCTGATAAGAAAGATATTAGTGATATAAAGTTACTTGAGGATTACTTTGATAATTATAATTCTAATAGTTACTTATTATTTGTTTCTAATAGTGCTTCTATTGATTCTAGAAAAAAGTTAGTTAAGTTTATTAGTGGTAAAGGTATAGTTAAAAAAGTTGAAGCAACAGAAGATTATTTATGTAATTATGTTATTAGTAACTTAGATAGTAATGGTTACAAGTTTAGTAAATTACTTGCTACTTATTTAATTAATAGGTGTGGTAATAATATTGATAATTTAACTAATGAACTTGATAAATTAATGTTATATAAAATAGATAGTAAAGAAATAACGAAAGATGATATTAATTTACTTACTAATGAGAATCTTGACGATACAATATTTGATTTAGTAGGAGCTATTATTAAGAAAGATACTAGTAAAGCTATAAAACTATATAATAACTTTGTATTAAATGGTATGGATGCTAGTCAAATTATAAATATGTTAGCTTCTCAGATTAGGTTATTATTTCAAGTTAAAAGACTTTATAATCAGGGTAAAAGTAATGATGAAATAGCTAAGATATTAGAATTTAAGAGTGTATATAGAGTTAAATATTTACTTAGTGATAGTTATTATTATAGTGAAGAGGATTTACTTAAATATTTATCTAAATTAGCTGAATTAGATCATGATATTAAGCTTAGTTTAATTGATGGTAATACGGGTATTGAATTATTAATTGCTAAAAAAGATATGTAAATAATTACATACCTTTTTTTATATTAGAAAGTATTTTTTCTTTTTCTTCTTCAGTACTATTATTCCATGCTAATTCAAATAGTACTCCTAGTCCTATTAGGGTATCATCATCATGAGTTGATATTGATTCTTCAATAGAAGATTTTATTTGTTCTTCAGTATCTTCTTTGAAATTATTTATGATATACTTTCTTACATCGATATTATTCATTTTTATCACCATTATTATAATGGAATTATTTTACTTTTTTATACTTGATAATAAGTACTTTGTATGTTATTCTAATCTTGGTGATGTTATGTCGATATATATTCATATTCCTTTTTGCACTAGTATTTGTACTTATTGTGATTTTTGTAAGATTATTTATAATGAAAAATATATTAGTAACTATTTAGATATGTTAGAGAAAGAAATAAGAGAAAGATATAAAGGTGAAAAAGTTAAAACTATCTTTATAGGGGGAGGAACTCCGACTAGTTTAAGTTTAGATGAATTAAAGAGATTATTTGATATTATTAAGATATTTAATGTTGAAGATATAATTGAATATACGATAGAAAGTAATGTTGAATCTATTGATGAAGATAAACTTATATTAATGAAAGAATATGGTATTAATAGAATTAGTATAGGAGTAGAGTCTTTTGATAATAATACTTTAAAAGTACTTGGAAGAAGTCATAATAAAGAAGATATTTTTAATAAAATAGAATTAGTTAAGAAGTATTTTGATAATATTAATATTGATTTAATATATGCTGCTTATAATGATATTAATATATTAAAAAGGGATATAGATTATTTTCTTAAATTAGATATTCCGCATATATCTACTTATAGTTTAATTATTGAAGATAATACAATGCTTAAAATAAATGGTACTAAAAATATTAATGAAGACTTAGATTATGAAATGTATAAATATATTGAAAAGACTTTAGAAGATAATAATTATAAACATTATGAAATTAGTAATTATGCTAAAGAAGGTTATGAATCTAAACATAACCTAGTATATTGGAATAATGATTATTATTATGGATTTGGACTTTCTAGTACTAGTTATATTGATAATATAAGAAGTGTTAATACGAAGAATTTAACTAAGTATTTAAATGGTAATTATAAAGGTACTGAGGAAAAAGAAGATATTAATACTAGAATGGAAAATGAGATTATGCTTGGTTTTAGAAAACTAGATGGTATTAATATAGGTAAGTTTAGGGATAGATATGGTAAAGATGTTGAAGATGTATTTGATATTGATGATTTAGTTAGAGATAATTATTTAATTAAAGAAGATAATTATCTTAGAATTAATAAGGAATATATGTATATATCTAATGAGATTATAAGTAGGATATTTAATTGACATAATATATTAAATATTTTATAATTAGAATGAAAGAAGGAAGTAGTTATGGAGAAAATTATAAAGTTTATTACTAATGAAAAGGTATATATGCCAGTTGTTTATATTTTAATAGGAGTTATTATATATAGTTTACTTAGTAAAGTTATAGATAAGTTATTATCTAGACATAGTGGTAAGAGTTATAAGGATAAAAGAAAGGGTACGATTATTAATTTACTTAGAAGTGTAGTTAAGTATATAGTACTTATATTTATAGTACTTGGTATTCTTAAATTATACGGAGTAGATACTACTAGTATTATAGCATCACTTGGTGTATTTGCTGCGGTTATTGGTCTTGCTTTTCAAGATATTTTAAAAGATTTACTCGCAGGTATTTCTATTATTTTTGATAATAAATATGCTGTTGGAGATGTTGTTGAAATTAATGGGTTTAAGGGTACAGTTATTGAACTAGGACTTAGGACTACTAAAATAAAGGCTTTTTCGGGAGAAATTAAATGTATTGGTAATTCTTCATTTAGTGAAGTTACTAATTATAATATGGCTAATGCTGATTTATTTCTTAAACTAAATGTAGCATATGATACGGATATTAATAAATTAGAAAAAGTACTCGATGGATTAAAAGAAGATATTATGGAAATAGAAAATGTACTTGATTATCAATTACTTGGATTAGATGAATTTAGTGATTCTTCAATTGTATATATGGTTGATATTAGTTGTAAGGCTATGACTACTTTAGGTATAAAGAGAAAAGTACTTAGACTAGTTAAAGATGCTTTTGATAAAGAAGGCATAAGTATTCCTTATACTACTGTTGATGTTAATATTAGAAAGTAGGTATATATGGAGAAAATAGATTATTTTAATAGGGAATATAATTATATTAAAGATGATAAGATAAGAGAAGATTTAAAATATTTAGTTAGTAATTTACCAGATTATTTCTTCGAAATAGAAACTTCTTCTACGGGTAAATATCATCCGAAGTTTGCTTCTGGTTCTCATGGACTTGTTAGACATACTAAGGTAGCAGTACGTATTGCTTATGAGTTAATGAATAATCCAGCATTAAATAATTTTACTAATAGAGAAAAGGATTTAATAATACTTGCTCTTACTTTACATGATGGATTAAAATGTGGTAATCCTAAAGAAAGATATACAAGAGTTGATCATCCATTACTTGCTTCTTCTTTTATAAAAGAACATAAGGATAAGTTATCACTTGGTGATGAAGATATTGATTTTGTTACTAGTGTTATTAGTACACATATGGGTAATTGGAATACGGATTATAATGGTAATGAAGTGCTTCCTAAACCTAAAAATAAGTATCAAAGATTTGTTCATATGTGTGATTTCCTAGCTAGTAGGAAAGTTATTAATGTAGAATTTAATGGTATAGAAATAATAGAGTAGACTTCTAATAGAAGTCTGTTTTTAATATATTTTAGTATGAGAAAAAGAGTATTTATTCTTCCTTTTTTAATTATATCTTTAATGATACTTTTAATTGATATGAAGGATAATTATATAGTAAGAGATATTATATTGGTTATTAGCATCTTTTTATTTATTATTATTATATATGAAATACTTAGATAAAATACATATAGATGTTTGACATTTTAATATAAATAGTGTATTATATGTACTTGTATTTGGGGTGAATTAAATGGATTGGTTAAAAATGACTAGTTTTGGCACTGTTAGATTAGGATGCAATAATGATGCTGAGATGCTCTTAGAAGACTTTGTTAAAAAATTAGAGAAGAAAACTAAGAAGAAAACTAAAAGTAAAAAGTATGTTGTTAAGTGGAATGACAACTCTCTTTTTTCTTTACTTTATGTTAAATATAAAGGTAAGGTGTATTATTTTAATTTTAGTAATAGACCTTGCTTTGATAATTGTTTAGACAAGAAAAAATATAATGAGGCTATAGCTCGGTTAATTAATTTAGCTAATATTAGTCGTAATATAGAGAAGGAGAAAAAAAGAAAGGCAAAAATAAAAGAAAAGCAAGCAGAAATAATAGAAGACGCAGAAAAAGGAATATTTTCTGATGATAGAGCTCGTACTATTTATTTAGATGAATTAAAAAATAGAGAGACTTTACTTAATGCATTCAAATACACTTTCAAAGAATTGGTGTGTGGTGGAAATTTCAAGGGCTATCTTTGCCGGGAATTTTTCTCAAGTGGATTATGTGGAGTGGTTGGAGGTCTTTTTGGGCATTTTTTTGCAAAGGGATTTTTAGCTGGTGGAAAAATAGGCGCGCTTGTTGGATTATTGTCTGGTCCAGTAATTGCTATTTGTGATACACTTTGGAATTATAGAGATGAAAAGAAAATTACTAAACATAAAATAAGAGAATTAGAAAAATCATTAAATATTGATAAGTCTAAATCAAATAAAAAGGTTAAGAAAAAAAATAAACATAAGAATAAAAATGTTGTAATTAACAATAACGAAGTGCAAGAATCGATAAAATCATATCTATATAATTTTAAAGATACAATATATCATAAGGTTAGCGGTCTACTGGATAAGATTGATAGTTTAAAAAATAATGATAAAGTTAGAACTCAGCGTAAAACTAAAACTCACGGTAAAAATAAAGTTCAAACTAAAACTATTCCTAGTATTTCTATAAATTTTGGAGAGCAAGTCAAATCATATCCATATAATTTTAAAGATACAATATATCAAAGGGCTAGTGGTCTACTGGATAAGATTGATAGTTTAAATAATGATGTTGAAAAAATAGAATTAAAGGGTAAAATTAGCGGTATATTACAAGAGTATAGAACTGGTTTAACATTAGAACAAAATGTTGGCCCTGTTGAACTATCAGTTTCTAAATGTAAGAGTATTCCGGATCTTAAATCTGAGATTAGAAATAAATTAGGGACTAGACTTGGTAGCAAATTAGATAACATTGATACTTATATAAATGAAATGTTAGAGAAACAAATTACTGAATCGGAAAGAGAAAAAGAAAGACTTCTTCTTGAAGAAAGGCTTGGACCAGTAGTAATAGATAGTGAAGAGATAGATGGTACTTTAAGGGAAAGAGCAGAGAATAAAGTACCTGTGAGAGGAAGAAAAAAAGAATTATCTAGAGTAAATAATGGATACTAGATTCTTTTAGTAAAGGGTAATGGAGGATTAACTTGTTAATCCGGGTAAGCGAAGCGTTAATTTTAATATAAAGTGGTATTAAATACTGCTTTTTATTATGGATAGAGTTAACTTTTGCTTTACAAAGAAAAGTATTTGTTATATAATTATATTGGTTTTTTGTAAGGAGATGGGTTTTATGGCTTATATCAGTAATGAAGTTATTAATGAAATAAGAAATAAAACAGATATAGTAGATGTAGTATCTAAATATGTTAATCTTACAAAAAGAGGAAAGAATTATATAGGAGTATGTCCATTTCATGATGATCATTCTCCTAGTATGAGTGTTAGTCCAGAAAAACAGATATTTACTTGTTTTTCATGTGGAGCTAGTGGTAATGTGTTTACTTTTGTATCTGACTTTGAAAAGATATCTTTTATGGATGCAGTTAAATTACTAGGAGATAAAGTTGGCATTAATATTGGTAGTAATATTATTACTAAAAAAGAAAAAGATGATTATATAGATATATATAATCTAACTAGTAAGTTTTATCAAAATAGTTTATTTACTAATTTAGGTAAGAATGCTATAGAGTATTTAGAAAAGAGAAAGATAGATAAAGAAACGATTAAGAAATTTGGTATTGGTCTTTCTATTCAGAAAGTATCTCTTACTGATTATCTTAAGAGTAAGAAATATAATGTAGATAAGCTTATTGATATTGGTCTTACTAATGAGAATGGTAATGATATATTTATTAATAGAATTATGTTTCCAATACATGATTTAAGTGGTAATGTAGTTGCTTTTTCAGGTAGAATATATAATACGAAAGATAATTCTAAGTATATTAATACTAAAGAGACCGATAAGTTTAAGAAGGGTAAAATATTATATAATTATCATATTGCTAGAGAATACTTAAAGAAAAATGATAGTGTTATATTAATGGAAGGTCAGATGGATGTTATAAGAAGTTCAACAGTAGGTATTAATAATTGCATTGCTACGATGGGAACGGCTTTAACGAAAGATCACAGAAGTATTCTAAAGAATATGACGGATAATATTATTCTTTGTTTTGATGGAGATGCTGCGGGTGAAAAAGCTACGAATGCAGCGATAGAGATCTTGGAAGATACAGGTATTAATATTAGAGTGGTGAGACTACCTAATAATATGGATCCTGATGAGTATATATTAAAAGAGGGAGCTGATTCTTTTAAAGAACAAATTAAGAATGCTATATCTTTAGTAGATTATAAGATGGAGATTCTTAAGAAGAATAAGAATTTAAATGATATTAAGGATATATCATCATACTTAAATAGTGCTGTTAAAGAACTTGTTAATATTAATGATGATATAGCGGTAGAACTTAATTTAAAGAAATTATCTACGAACTATAATGTAGATTATAATACTTTAAGAAGTAAGTATGATAATTTAAGAAGTAAAAAGAAAGAAGTAGTAAGTGAGATTAAACCTAAGAAGGTATATGATAAATATGGTAAAGCCCAGACTAGTCTTATTTATTATATGCTTAAGAGTAATACTGTTATTAATATGGTTGAAAAGAGAGTAGGATATTTTCCTGATAAAAATATTAGGGAATTATCTAATGAAATTATTTACTATTTTCATAAATATGGTATAATAAATGTCGCTGATTTTATTAGTTATATTGCAGATAGAGATGAAATACTTCATACTTTAAAAGAAATTATTGTGATGGATAAAGAGGAAGATTTTAAATTAGAAGAGATTGAGGATTATATTTTTGTGGTAAATGAGTATCATAAAGAAGTAAGGATAAATGATCTTAAGATGAAATTAAAAGAAGAGAAAGATCCTCTTAAACAAGCAAAAATATCTTTAGAGATTATGAATTTAAGAAAAGGAGTAAGAAATGGTACCAGAGATTAAAGATTTTGAGGCTAGAAAAGAAGCTTTGATTAAAAAAGGAAAAGAACTAGGATTTATTACTTATGAGGAGTTAGCGGAAGAACTTAAAGGTTTAGAAGTTAGTAGTGACCTACTTGATGACTTATATAATGCCTTAATGGAAAATGATATTAGTGTAGTATCAGAGTCTGATTTAGATGATGCTAGTGATGATGAAGATGCTGGTGGTAATTTAGAGGATATTTTAAAAGATGATAATATTGCTAAAGAACTTACGATTAATGATCCTGTAAGAATGTACTTAAAAGAGATTGGTAAGATTAGTTTATTATCTTTGGATGAAGAGACTAAATTATCAGAAAGAATTGCAAGTGGTGATGAAGAAGCCAAAAATATATTAGCAGAGTCCAATCTTCGTCTTGTTGTATCTATTGCTAAGAGATATGTTGGTAGAGGAATGTTATTCTTAGATTTAATTCAAGAAGGTAATATTGGTCTTATGAAGGCAGTGGAAAAGTTTGATGCTAATAAGGGTTATAAATTTTCTACTTATGCTACTTGGTGGATTAGACAAGCTATAACAAGAGCAATAGCGGATCAAGCTAGAACAATAAGAGTTCCTGTTCATATGGTTGAAACAATTAATAAATTATCAAGATTTCAAAGACAACTTACTCTTGAACTTAATAGAGAACCTACAGATGAAGAACTTGCTAAGAAAATGGGAATGAGCCCTGAGAAGGTTAGGGAAGTTATTAAGATAGCTCAAGATCCAGTATCTTTAGAGACTCCTATTGGTGAAGAAGATGATTCGCATTTAGGTGATTTCGTTCCAGATGAAAGTAATATGTCTCCGGAAGACTTTACGATTCATGAAATGCTTAAAGAAGAAATATCTGATGTACTTCTTACTTTAACTGAAAGAGAAGAACAAGTACTTAGACTTAGATTTGGTCTTGATGATGGTTGCTGCAAAACATTAGAGGAAGTTGGTCAGATGTTTGGAGTAACTCGTGAGAGAATTAGACAGATTGAGGCTAAAGCTCTTAGAAAGTTAAGGCATCCTTCTCGTAGTAGAAAATTAAAGGATTTTTTAAATGAATAAGTTATCTAAAAGATTAGAAGTAGTAGCTTCTTATATAAATGATAATTCTAAAATAATAGATATAGGCTGTGATCACGGCCTTTTATCTATTTATTTGGCTAAGAAATATAATAATATTAAGATCATTGCTAGTGATGTTAATAAAAATGCCCTTGGTACCGCTATTAAGAATATAAGGAAAGAACATTTAGAAGATAGAATAGAGACTAGACTTGGTAGGGGACTAGATGTAGTAACTCCTGAGGAAATTGATACGATAGTTATTGCAGGTATGGGAGCTAATACGATAGTGGGTATTCTTAAATATAGTACTGATAAACTTATTAATGTTAAAAATATTATTATACAAAGTAATACAGATTTATATTTTTTAAGAAAGGATGTTACTAAGTTAGGTTATTATATTGAAGATGAATCTTTAGTAGAGGACGCTAATATTATTTATACGGTTATTAAGTTTAGTAAAGGTAAAAAGAGATATAATTATAAAGAGTTATATCTTGGACCAATACTTATAAAAAAGAATGATAGTTTATTTAAAAAGAAATGTGATAAAGAGATTAAAACTATTACGATGATATTATCTAGAATAGAAAAGGGTCACTTATTATATAAACTTAAACTTAAAAAAAATTTAAGAGTATTAAAAAATAGAAGTTAAATGCTTCTATTCTTTTTCTTTTGTTTCTTCTTTTTTAGGTTTTACTTCTGATTTCATTTTACTATTTATTTCGGTAGTGTTCTTGCAGATAGTAAGTAGTACTAATGAAAATTCAAAGGTAATTCTTGCTATTAGATTACCAAATACTAACATAGCTAAGAATCCTACGAAACTATTAGATATTAATGCAAATGAAGATAGTGTGATATAGATAGCTACGATAATATATAGTACTCTAAGTAATGATTCTAACATCATTTTTTTAAATGTTACAAAATCGTATAACCATTTCATGAAACCTTTAAATTTGTTTTCATTAGATTTAGCAAATACTGTAAAGTATAATGCTATACCTCCAATAATAGCTAATACTACTGATATAATTATCCAAATCATAGCTCCATTTGGTGAACTATTGTAACCATAACTATAAAGATTACTTCCTAACATTTTTTACTCCTCCTTTATTTAAGTATATCATAAAATTATTATAATTAGTATTAATTATTCATATTTTTTTTATTTGTTCATATATTTAGATAGAAAGGACGAGTGACGATGAAGCAAATTATTTCATTTAAAAAGGAATTGCCATTTAAGACTAAGGTTAGTGATATTACATCTATTTCTTTAGAAAGGGATATTAATGTAGAAGATGATGGTATTGTTACTGGTATGTTTCATATAACAGGAGATTATAAAATGAATGAAGGTTCAATTAATAGGGAAGCGTTTTCTTTTGAATTACCTTTTGATATTACTTTAGATCCGAGATATGATACAAAGACAGTTAAAGCTGATATTGAAGACTTTTATTATGATATTATGAATAATGATACTTTAAAGGTTAATATTGATTTATTTATTGAAGCAGAATACTTACCAGAACCTATTAAGGAGGATATAAAAGAGATAGAAGAAATATCGGAAGTTAGAGAAAAACCAGAGATAGTTGATATTTTATCTGTGAGTGATAAAGAAAATAATAAAGAAGCAGAGAAAGAAATTAGAAATGAACCTCAATTTGATGAAGTTACAGTAGAAGAACTTCCTAGAGAAGAAGATGATGGAGATGAGATTGGTACTGATTTGTTTTCTAATTTAGATGATACTGAGACTTATGTTACTTATTATGTTTATATTGTTAAAGAAGATGATAATATTGATAAGATATTAAATAAGTATGGTATTACTAAAGAAGAGTTAGAGGATTATAATGATATAACGAATATTAAAGTAGGAGATAAATTAATTATTCCTAAATGTAATGAAAAATGACTTAAGAGAAGTACTTGATAAATATAATATTAATTCTTCTAAAATTACTATTAGGGGTAATACAAGAATTATTGATGATAGATTAGTATTTAAACCAAGAGTTAATAATGATATATTGAAGACATATGATTATTTAAAATCGAGGGCATTTGATTATTTCCCTTATCCAATAGAAATTAATAAGTCTTTTGAAATTTATCCTTTTATTGAAGATATTCATGAACCGGTAGAGCAAAAAGCTCTGGATTTAATGTATTTGATTAGTTTACTTCATAGTAAGACAACTTTTTATAAAGAGATTGATATTGATAGGATTAAAGAAATATATGAAAGTATGATAGAGAAAACTAATTATCTAGATAATTATTATAATAATATTATTGACAATATTGAAAGAGAAGTATATATGTCTCCATCTTCGTATTTAATTGCTAGAAATATTAATATTATATTTAGTAGTATTTATTATGTTAAAGATAGTATTGAAAAATGGTATAAATTAGTTCAAGATAATAAGAATATGAGAAATGTGTTTATTCATGGTAATATTAATTTAAATCACTATCTTAAGAGTGATAAGCCATATTTAATTAGTTTTAATAAATCAAGAATTGATAGTCCAATATTTGATTTGTTATCTTTTTATAAGAGTCATTATTTAAATATTGATTTTAATGATTTGTTTAAATATTATGAGATTAAGTATCCTCTAAAAGAAGAAGAAAGATTACTTTTATTTTGTTATATGGCTATTCCTCCTATTATTGAGGATAGTGGTAATGAATATAATATGTGTATTAAGATTAATAAGATAATAGATTATTTGTATAAAACTAGTAATTTGATTATGAACTATCAGAAATGATGGTTCTTTTTGTATGATTATAATACTTTATTTATAGTAGAATAAGTGATAAACATGTTATGAAGAAGAAACTTACTGTGCATAAATAAATTATGGGTATTTGGTTATGGAGGATTAACTTGTTAATCCGGGTAGCGATAGCGTAATAATATAATAACTCTTTACTTCTTTTTTTTTAATTGATATAATTAGTAAGAAAAGAGGTATACTATGGATAAGGAATATATTAAAGGTCATTTATATAAAGAAATATATCGTAATGAAATGAATGGTTATATGGTTGCTTTATTTAAAATTAAAGAAACTAATACTTCTTTTGAAGATAATATTATTAATATAACAGGAGTACTTCCAAGTCTTTCTGATAAAAAAGAATATATTCTTTATGGAGAAATTGCTAATCATAAAAAGTATGGTATTCAGTTTAACGTTAGTTCTTTTGATATAGTAATGCCTTCTAAAGAGGAAGAGTTAGTAACTTTTTTATCTAGTGATTTATTTCCGATAGGAGAGAAAACAGCAGAAAAAATAGTTAGTAGATATAAAGAAGAAACGATTAATAAAATACTTGAAGATAAGTCTTGTTTAGTTGGAATACCGAGACTTACTGATAAGAAGATTGATAAGATATATAATGTTTTAAAAGATTATCAGAATACTTCGAATATTGTTATTGAACTTACTAAGCTTGGTTTTGAAATGAAAGAGAGTTTATCTTTTTTGAATAAGTATGAAGGTAAAATTCTTGATACGGTTAATAATAATATATATGAACTTATTGATAGTGATGATATGCCTTTTACCAAGATAGATGAAATTGCTATTAATATGGGTATAGAGGAAGATGATGAAAGAAGATTACTTGCTCTTATTATTTATGTGATGAAGAGTTTATGTTTTAATAATGGGGATACTTATTTAAATTTAGAAGAGATATCTTTTAATTTATCTAGTTATGTTAGTATTACTCCAGAAAGACTTGATTACTTAATGATGAAACTTATTAGGGATAGAAAGTTAGTCGTAGAAGATAAAAGATATTATTTGAAGAAATTTTATGAGGCTGAGAAGTATATTACAGATAGGATATGTTTTCTTAATGATATTGAAGATAATGGTAATGTTAATATAGAGAAGTATATTGATAATGAGAAGTTTAATGGGATAGAATATGATGATATTCAAAGAAAGGCTATCCAGTGTGGTGTTAATAATAATCTTACTATTATTACGGGTGGACCGGGAACTGGTAAGACTACTATTATTAAGGCTATTGTTAAGATATTAACGGAGGCTTATAAACTTAGAGATAATGATATAGCTTTACTTGCTCCGACGGGTAGAGCAGCGAAAAAAATGATGGAGACTACTGGTAGAAGTGCTTCTACTATTCATAAATATTTAGGTTGGGATAAGGATACGAATACTTTTGAAGTAGATGAATTTAGTCCTAATCCAGAAAAATATATAATAGTAGATGAAGTTAGTATGATTGATACTTTACTTATGGAGGCTTTACTTAGAGGGATAAGAAGGGATTCTAAACTAATACTAGTGGGAGACTATTACCAACTACCTAGTGTTAGTGAAGGTCAAATACTTAAGGATTTAATTGATAGTGATGTTTTACCGGTTATTAGGTTAAATCAGATATATAGACAAAGTGAAGGATCTTATATTTTGAATTTGGCTTATGATATTAAAGAGAAGAATATTAGTGAGGATTTATTTATTAAGAAGGAGGATTATTTATTTATTAATAGTGATAATGATAATACTTTAAATTATGTTAAAGAAGTAGTGAGTAAGGCTATTAATAAGGGACTTACGGATAGAGAAGTACAAGTTCTTGCTCCGATGTATAAGGGAATTAATGGAATTGATAACTTAAATATAATGCTTCAGGAATTATTTAATCCTGGTAGTGAAAAGAAGAAACAGATTACTTATAGAGAGGTTATTTATAGGGTAGGAGATAAGGTATTACAACTTGTTAATGATCCGGATAATAATGTTTATAATGGGGATATTGGGTATATTGATGATATTATTATATCAAAAGATAAAAAGATTATTAATCAGATTAATATTAATTATGATGGTAATATTGTAGAATATACTCCTGATAAATTTATTAATTTTAGACATGGTTATGCTATTAGTATTCATAAGGCTCAGGGTAGTGAATTTGATACGGTTATAATTCCTATTACTATTTCTTTTAAGAGAATGCTATATAATAAACTTGTTTATACAGGTGTAACTAGAGCTAAGAAGAGTCTTATTATAGTAGGAGATCCTAATTCTTTTATGTATGGTATTAATAATGATTATGTGGATAATAGAAAAACTACTTTAAAGGATTTTATTATTAATAAATATAATTATTAGTATAATTTTAAATATTCTTTTAATACTATTAGTGGTATTTAATTATTATTTATTAAATACTCTTCATATTTTAGAGAGGTGATAATTTATGAAAAAATCTAGTATTGGGAATATGATGCTAGGAATGGGTATAGGTGTAGGTAGTGCTGCATTATACATGAATATTAAGAATGGTAATATGAGAAAGATAGTTAGAAAGATGAATTCTGCTAAAACGAAAGCCATTAGTGACCTAGAAAATATGATGTAGAAAGAGACTTGTTCTCTTTCTTTTTTTATGTTTTACCCGAAGTAACAAGTTACTTCTCCATAGTCCTTTATGAGAAGAATCTGGTATATGAATTTTATTTGAAATAATTAGTAATCTATTGCATTTTTTTTGATTATTTTATATAATAAGTTTAATTTTTAAGGGAGGCTCTTATATATGAATATAACTGTTCAAATAGTACATGATGAATTAAAAGGTGGGGAATATCGTCTTTTAGCGGATTATTTAAGAATGAATGGCTTTTTTGTTTATAATCAAATAGTTAAACCTAATCAAACACTTTTTAATTTGAATCAGAAGTTTGATTTTACAATTGTTATTGGATTAGATAATTGGGAAGGAAAAGAAATTGTTACTAAAGGATTTGATAATACAATTTGTTTAGATGAAGAAAAACCTATTAACGATAATCCTGTGTCTTTTGATCCTAATTGGAAGAAAAGATATCTTATGAATTGTCTTGAAGTAATGTATAATAATAATATAATTACTGATGAAGAACTTTATGTAATGAAAGTTACTGCTGCTGTATATGGTGATCATGATTTATTAAGGGCTAATCTTACTTTGACTTCATTCTTTCATGATGCTATAATTATGAAGGATACATTAGCTATCTACGATGAAGCCTTAACTGTTCATAATGCGACTTTGGGCCCAACTTTATATCGAGCAAGGCCACCCTTTATTAGGGCTTTTTATCGAGATGAATATTTTAGAATTACTCTTATGAAATTAGTTAATGAATCGTGTAATCTTTCTCATAAGAGAATGGTGTTTGATACCAAAACAATACCAGAACGTATTGATGAAGAGTTTGGTGAAAAATGGGATTTATTAAAACCGGAAAAGGAAGGAGCCGCACTTAATTTTTTACAAGGACTTGCTTGTAAAGTTGATCCTGAAACCCGTTTTTATTCTGGTAGTTATTTTATTAAAGCTTTAGAAAAACTCGGAAATAAAGCTTATGCAGGATATGTTAATTATCTTCTTGGCCAATATTTGGAAAAAGTGTTGCAATCTTCTGTTAATGCTAGGCCATATTATAAAATAGCTCATGAGTTAAGACCAAATGACTGTAAAGCACCATATAAGCTTGCCTTTATTAAGTCTTATTATGGAGAAGATTATATTAGTTCCCTTATGTATCTTCATCAAATTATTCAGATTCTTGAAAACAAAGAAGCAAATAATATTCTTGAACCTAAAGAGTATTTGATGTTATTTCAGACATATCATATGTTACATATTATTTACGATAAAATTTTGCGTAAGAAGCAATCTATGAATATGCGTGAAAGAAAGTATAATATACTTGAACTTGCTTCTGATAACAATAATAGAAATTTTTTATATGATCAATTATTTGGAATAGAACCTTTTAGGGGTCATCAAGGAACAGAAATTCCGACTAAAATGCTTATGAGAGAAAGACTTGTACATGCTAAGTTACCTGACAAATCAAAATTTAGATAATACTGGTAAATTGAAAAAGAATATGGATAAACTCGATATCAACAATTATGGTTGATATTTTTTTTATAGAAATGTTAGAAAAATATATTTTGAAAAAATGTATTGACATGCCATATGATTTGTGATAAAGTTTTGGTACCTAAGATTGGTGGTAAAAAAAATAATTTTTTGGAGGCTTTTGGTATGAATGAGTTAATAATTAAAGATGATGTTAGAATTGAAAATTATATTTATGATGTAAGAGGTCAAAGGGTTATGCTTGATTCTGATCTTGCTATGTTTTTTGAATATGAGACTAAACAATTAAATCGACAAGTTGCTAGAAATATTAAAAGATTTCCTGAAAATTATTGCTTTCAGTTAACTGAAAGTGAGTATGAAAACTTGAGGTGCCAAATTGGCACCTCAAGTTGTGGAAATAATTATGGTGGTCGAAGATATCTACCATATGTCTTTACCGAACATGGTGTTACAATGCTTGCAGGAGTTTTAAAAAGTGATTTGTCAATTAAAATGAGTTTAAAAATAGTGGATACTTTTATTAAAATGAAAAACTATTTATCTAATAGTTTAATAGAACAAAACTTTTATAAGAATATGTTATTAGATCATGATGATAGAATTAAAATATTAGAAAATAATTTTAATAATAAAACATTTAGTAATGAGATATTTTATGATGGGGAGATATATGATGCATATAGTTTGCTTCTTAAAATTATTGATGCTTCTAAAAAGAGCATTATTGTTATTGATAATTATATATCTAAAGAGTTATTAGATGTTTTATCTAAGACTAATAAAGATATTACTATATATAGTAAGAATATTGATAATAATTTGATTAATAAATATAATAGTCAGTATAGTAATGTTACTTTTAAGATAGATAATAGATTTCATGATAGGTTTATTATTATAGATGAAAGAGATGTATATCACTGTGGTGCATCATTTAAGGATTTAGGTAAGAAGTGTTTTGCTATTAATAAGATTAAAGATGAGAAAATGATTAA
>AUXO016412091.1_pt1 | contig 51405 bp, 43 predicted proteins | sample 768731 | NCBI WGS metagenome assembly AUXO01 (sample SAMN02715735, study PRJNA202380) | gut metagenome | biome: sheep rumen | host: Ovis aries | place: New Zealand: Palmerston North | reverse complement strand
GTAGAAATTATCATTAATAATATAGATATTATGTTAGCTTTTGATACATTTTTTATAAACATAATATAATTAAGTATAAAAAAATTTAATTAAAAAAATAAGTGGTGTTTAATTATCACTCTGTTAATACAGTAAGTGTAAACTTATTTATATCTTCTTTTGTGTATACTGGGTTATTAAATAATTTTAGGTTTTCTTCGGTAGGTTTCTGGATTTCTGAAAATTCATCTCTTTTTGCCTCCCAATAATAGAAAACTCCATCGCTTTTATAATAAGGTCCCTTGGTAAAGTTATAACTTAGATTTCCGTTCTTACCATTCCCTTTACTCGTTCTACCAATATAATCACTACCATCAATTTTATATAACAAACTATTATTTAAGTTGATGTATTCAGTATATTCCACACCATCAACAGCAACTTTTACACATAGGTGTTCAGTTTTATTAATTCTTAATTTATTATCTAATAAGTTAAGGGATTTTAGCAAATTTCCTAATTTACACTTACCATCATTACTAAATTTAAAACTAGTACTCTTATCACTACGAGTAATTTCTATCTTACCTTCAAGTTCTTCGATTTGATCTGTGGTTAAAGGAGATGTAAGTTTATCAATCTCACCACTTGCAACTGTAAATTTAAATAATCCAAACTTAATAATATATTGTCCATCTTCATTTTCTAAATTCCACTGTTCTGTAAGTCCAGCTCGATTACCACCTTTTGGCCTTATACAATCTAGTATCGCTGATTTTATAGCTTCTTGGGTTGGTTTTACTACTGGTGGTTCAACTGGTGGTTCAACTGGACCATGACTACCTTGGTTTGATTTCTCTTTTGAATTAGTTTTACTACCATCATTACTAGGTTTCTTTTTACAACAACAACCAGAATAAATAAGATCTGTAGAAATTATCATTAATAATATAGATATTATGTTAACTTTTAATATATTTTTCATAAATCGCATACATCTTAAGTATAATAAAAATGATTTTAAATAAAAATTTTTAATAAAAAAAGTAAGGGAAATTAAATTATCACTCTGTTAATACAGTAAGTGTGAATTTATCTATATCTTCTTTTGTGAATATTGGCTAATTAAATATTTTTAGATTTTCTCCTACATTATTGTTTTTTAAAAAAATATACTATTTGTGTTATTCCGAGTATATTATTCCTTATTGCTGTTATGTAGTCTGCTAGTATAACCGTAACTACTCCACATTTTTATCATTATCTTTACCACCTTGCTAATGCAATTATTATTAACAATTGATGCATAGGGTATAATTTTTATCATCAATCGAATTTTTTACATATAAGTGTTCAGTATTATGATTCTAAGTTCCTTTTTTAGTTTTAGAAGTGAGAATAATATATCTATTAATTTACATTTAGCATTATTACTAAATTTGAAATTAATATTTGTATTACTACGTGTCATTTAAACTCAATATTTATAATTTGTGGCAGGTTTATAGGTTTTATAAATTTTTTTAATTTCACTCTCCGTGATAGTTCCATTAAATAATTTAAATTTAATAGTATATGGACCATCTTTACAATTTTCTACTTTTTGGTCTGTTTTTACATGTTGATGTATCTGTTGAACTAGATCTACTTCTATTATTAGTATCTTTCTTTTTACAAGAACCAGAGTGAATAAAATTAATAGAAGTTGATATTATCAATATAGTCATCAATATATTTCTTAGCACGTTTTCTATATATAGATTAATGTTTAAAGTATATGAATATTTAGTTAATAAGATACTAATTATGGGATACATTTTAAATATTTATTTGATAAAATGTATCTATTTAAGAATATACATTTGAAGAGTTTCTAAGAAATTCTTCAAATGTATTTTTATTTCACTTATGCTTTTTTATAGCTCATAGTTTATTTTTTTTACAGCAATTGAGAAATAATTAATAGAAAACGTACTTAAAATTATTCTACAAGTATAAATTTTAAAATAAATGATATTTTCATATGTTAATGTACTTAAATTTATAACCCTATTTGCAACTATATTTTTTCTTCAATAAATGCCAATATTTTATCTTCATTAAATTCAAGTTCGACAATTTTTTTTTCAAAATCATCCGCATAATAAAAACTATCTATTACGTATTCCTCTTGATATTTTTTATGTAGCTCATCTACTTTATTTTTCATTTTGATTATAAACTCTTTTACTTTTGTAATATCAAAATTTAAATTTATTATTTCTTTTCTAATTGAGTTTCCCAAATAACTAGGTACAGCATCTTTCCCAAGTTTTTCAAGTATATCCTTAACTTTTTTATCTTCTATTTCTTTCTTTTTCTTCTCCTCTAATTCTTTCTTCTTTTTATCTTCTTCATCTTTCTTTTCCTTCTCTTCCTCCTCTTTCTTTTTTTTATCTTCTTCTTTCTTCTTTTTATCTTCTTCATCTTTCTTTTTCTTCTCTTCTTCGACATTAACTTTTTTCATTGGTTTGTTTGCTATTTTATCTGGAATTTTTATAGTATTAGTTGTATCTACTACTTTATATGGAATTTTCACAGGATTAGTTGGATTACTTCCTGGTTTTTTTGGAGGATTTTTTGTAGATTTATTTTTAATGCTATTATCAGTATTTTTATTTACAACATCCTCCTCTCTTTTGCAACTATTACCAGAATAAATAAAATTAATTGATGTTAGTACCAACAATATAGTCATCAATATATTTTTTAACGTGTTTTTTATAAATTGATTCATAACTAAAGTATAATTATTTAGTTAATAAAGATACTGAGTTAAAGAAGATATTCTAAATATTAATTATTGTATATAGAAATGTTTCTATTATTAAAACATACTTTTAACAAATTGGTACTATAATAATTTAAATCTTCGAGTATTAATATCAGTGGTATTTTTTATACTGTAATATAATTCATATGAATCAATTCCTTTTGACTAAAAAAAGGCAATTTTAAATATTACAACACTTTTTTAATAAAATTAATTAACTTCTAGCTTAAGTGTAAGATCTTCTACTTCGGCTTTTGTAAGTAATGCTCTACCGTGTTCTTCTTTAGGGTTCTTATTCGAACCTTTATTCCATTCATTGTTTGTATTGTCGTAATACACTTTATTTAGATAAAAAGGTACATTAGTATAGTTATGTTGTTGTTGTGAACGTTTACTTTGAAGTCTACCAATTTTCCCACTATTTGTAATTCTGTATATTAAACCATTATTTAAATTAATGTAGCACTTTTTATCAATTTTATCATTAATCTCCTTCACATATATATAGTCATCAAGAGTATCATTTTTATATTTTGGTTCTAGTACATTAAGTGATTTTATTAAAGTGTCTAAACATTTACTTTTATTGTTAAATTTATATTTTGTATTCCCATCTGGACGACTCATTTCTATCTCAATTTCAATCCTACTTAGCTCATTATTATCATTGATGTTTTTGATCTTATTAATATCCTCTTCATCAATAATCGCTCTAAATAACCCAAACTTAATAATATATGAACCATTTTGTCCATCTTCTACTGTCCATCTTTTAGTCAAACCTGAACGATTACCTTCTTTGTTATTCATAAGATTCCCTAGAGCAGTCTTTACTTTATTTCTCTTTGAATTTCCTGGGTTTCCTCCCCCTTGGTTACCTGTATCACCTTTATTACCTTTACAGCAACTGCAACCAGCATTTATATTCGTATTTGCTAATAAAAGTCCAGCTAATAATATTCTGACCATAGTAATTTTCTTTATTATTTAGTATAATAAAAAAGTTACGAAAAAATATGATTCTCATTGAAAATATAGAAAAACAATCCATTTAACCAATTAATGTATCATCAAAACAATCAATACATTCGCAAATATTTTTATTGATCAATTTTCTATTCCCTAATAATAACATGTATAGTTGGTGTAGCAGCTTTGTCCTTAGAATTATTAATGTTATATTCTTTAATGGTATGTAAATCATCTAATTGCTTCCCAGCATGGATTAACTTAATATTATTAATGTTATGTCCACCACCAAGCTTCCATGAAGCAACTTTTTTTAGCTCAAGTATAGTTTCAGAAGGTTTTACACTTATATTAAATGCCTCACCTGTTACTGTTCTTAAATCAATATTTATATCTTCCTCATTTCCGTCAACTTCAACTATAATTACTGCACCATTATTGATATTACATTCGTTAAGAGTTTTACTGTCGTCTGCTAATAACACACCATTATAAGTTAATTTTTGTTTTTTTGATAGAAGCGAGTTATTAGCCTTAAAAATTTCAAATTTAAGTTCAGATATTGTGGCTTTTGGGGCAATTGTAACAGTACAAATAGGTTTATTTTTCCCTCCTACATTTTCATTTATGGTAATATTTATCTTTTTACCTCCAGGTTTCACTGGACCATGACTACCTTGATTTGATTTCTCTTTTGAATTAGTTTTACTACCATTATTACTAGGTTTTTTTTTACAACAACAACCAGAATAAATAAAATCGATAGATATTAGTACTAACAGTATAAATTCAATTCTAGATTTTAATACATTTTTCATAAACAAATTATAATTAAGTATAAAAAAATAATTAAGAAAAAAAATATGAATAAAAAATTTTACCAGTAAAATGCTATATGTCTAAGTTGCGGATTCCCGTATAGTTAAATTGAATTTTTGTATGTCCTCATATTTTAATATAGGTGTATAAAAGCCATTTGTATTCGGATTACTATTATCAATATGAGAGGCTCCATCACTTTCGTATTTATACCACATTCCATCAGAGCAGTAAATAGGAGTTTTAATGTTCCCACTAATGTCGAGGCGACTAATCATTTTAGTATTATTTTCAAAATTATATATAAGATATGTAATACTATTAGATAAATTAATAAATATGGCAGATTTTTTATCATTTATTCTTTTATCTGCGCACAAATGCTCATCCTTACTAATTCTTAATTTATAATCTAACAAATTGAGAGATTTTACTAGTCCTTCTAATGTACATTTATTGCTGTTAATCGTAAAATATTGGTTAGCTTCTGGATTAAAGGTCACATTTATTTTAACTCTAATACCTCCAATAGTTTTGCTATTAATTTTATTAATTATAGACGTGTTATCTTCATCAATAATTCCTGTCAATCTTCCATATTTTATTGAATATTCCCCATTTTCACTTTTTTCACACGACCACTGTGTTGTTATACATGCTCGATTAGTATTTTCCCTATTATTCATATATTCTGCCAAAGCGTTAATTATATTTGTTTTTTTCTCTTCCTCTTTTTCCTGTTTTTTAGTATGCTTAATATGTTTCTCAGTATTAATAATAATTGGCTTTGAACCTGATTCTTTTGAATCCTTATCATTTTTAGTAGATTTAATATTTAACTTTTTTTATCTACTAATGATCTACTACTCTTTTTAGGCCCCTTATTTTCTTCAATATTTCTTGACCTACAACACTTACAGCAACAACCACCATTTTTCCCACTACCAGCAATAAAATCAATTGATGTTATTATTATCAATATAGACAATAACTTATGTTTCAAAATACTCTTCATAAAATTACACATCTTAAGTATAAAAGAATTTGTTGAAATATCAAATAGAAATTATATTTGTTACTAATCCCAATTTTGTGTCCCATCTTTGTTTCCCATCTTCAGATTTATAGTCTCTTAATAAATCATCAATACTTGCCATTTCATTTTCTATGTCCTCTTTTGTTACTGTGTCAAACTTACGATAGAATGCAGGTGAACAATAACATGTACCTATATTAGTTTCAGGGTTGATTAAATGACATCTATCAATATAACAATTTGCTTCTTTATTATAGTAATAAATACTACCTCTAAAACTAAAAGTGTCGATAAAGTCAATATCCTTTTTTAAAATAAAAGTTATATTTTTGATGGTTAACTCTGGATGTTCACTTCTTATTTCTTGTAACATTCTAGAATGATTACCATAACATTTTACGTTTCTGAATTTGTTTGACGAGTCATCTGATTCAATCATTTCTATACCAGAAGTATATATTAGATTATAATTCGTGAAATTATAATAAAAATTAAAGTTGTCGGTAAAACCTTCCTGTTCCTCTTGATACTTATTTTTAAAATTTAGGCTTAATTCAATACAATTTTCTTTATCTGATTCAATAGCTAGATTATAAGAACTATTTATTTCATCATCTGTGGCATTTATTCAATATTTTTTTAATAGTTCCTTCACTTTAGAAATATCTTCATTTGACATTTTAGCAATGATTTTAGGTGGCTGTGTTGACTTAATCGGGTTTGTATTATCTTGTATTTGGTTCGATTTAATTATTTGTTTAGAAGGAATTAGTGGTTTTTGCGTATTTGAGAATTTATCGTTTATTTTATCTCCTTCACAACAACATTTAGCATTGATAGTTGGCTTACATAAGCAGGTAAAAGTTAATATAAATAATACCCTATATAATTTTATATTCTTTTGTAATATAGAATTGAGTCCTTTTGAATATTATAGTCACCGAAAGTCCTATTATCTTCTAACATTTTGCCTGTAAAGAATAAATTAAATTGATTTTTCTCTAAATTAATTGTTGGCGAAAATTTTTCTTTAAATTTTCCTATAGTATCCTGCGGGTTAATATTAATATATTTAACCGCATCATGTTCCTTATCTTTAATATCACGTATACCTATTTTTATATCATGGGTTTTATTTTATATATAATATGCACACGATCATTATTTGCAATTTTATAATCTGCAATAGTACGTTCGTCATCATTTAAGTGGTTGCCATTATGGATTAATCTAAAATCCTCGCTAGTACATTCTTCTTTTTTTGAAATTATTTCTTTAAGCTCACGTACTGTTTCAGAATGTTTAACAGAGATGTGATCTATTTTTCCAGTTATTGTTTTTGTTTTAATATTTATTATGTCTTCGGGCGTACTATTCATTTCAACTACTACCTGCATGCCATTAACAACCTTGTATTCTGCAAGAGTTTTATTGTCGTCTGCTAATAAATTATTATTGATGCTCAAATTCTGTTTTTTTGATAATAAAGAATTGTCAATCTTAAAAATTTCAAATTTAAGATCAGCAACTGTAGTATTTTTGTTAATTACAATATTTCCAATAAGATTATAATCATCCCCTTCTTTTTTTACTATGTTAACAGTTACATTATTATTAACTGGACCTGGAACTGGCTTACTTGTTAAATTAGTTTTACCACCATCATTACTAGGTTGCTTTTTGCAACAACAACCACCATTTGTGTTTAGATTTGTGGTTAATATTCCAACTAACACTATTACAAAAAATTTCATATTCACATGCATATTTTAGTGTAATAAAAACATGCAGTTAAAATAAATTTAATTTAAAAATATAAAAAATAGTGCAGTTACTAAATTAAATTATTAGCAAATTAATAATGAATAATAAGTTAAATTTACAGGATATAATTAATTATTGTAAAGAATATGGGTTTATATTCCAATCTAGTGAAATATATGATGGGGTACAAGCCATTTATGATTATGGGCATTATGGATCATTATTAAAACAAAATGTTAAAATGGAATGGTTAAAAGAAATGATTCAAAAACACAATAATATTGTAAATATAGATTCTTCAATAATAATGCATCCGAATATTTGGAAAGCGTCTGGGCATGTAGATAATTTCGATGATCTGATGATTGATAATAAGGATTCTAAAAAACGTTATAGGGTAGATGTTTTTTTTGAGCAATTATTAGAAGATGGTAAAATTAATCAGGCTTTATTCGATAAATGTAATCAATTAATAAATGATAATGATTTAGAAGGTATTTATAAACTTATTGTTGATAATAATATAAAATGTCCCATTTCAAAGACATGTAATTGGACTAATGTACGACACTTTAATCTAATGTTCAACTTTAAAGATATAGATAACAATACAATATATTTAAGGCCTGAAACTGCTCAAGGAATATACGTGAATTTTTTAAATATACAAAGATCTACAAATCAAAAAATACCTTTTGGAATAGCTCAGGTAGGTAAAGCTTTTAGAAATGAGATAATAGCAAGGCAATTTACATTTAGAATGAGGGAATTTGAACAAATGGAAATGCAATATTTTATAAAACCAGGAGAGGATGATAGGGTAAAATACTACGAGTATTGGAAAGATGAAAGAATGAACTGGTACATTAATGTATTAGGAATTCCAAAGGAGAAGCTAAGATTCAAACCACATGAAAAATTGGCCCATTACGCAAAAGCAGCCGTAGATATAGAATATGAATTCCCATTTGGTTTTAAAGAAATTGAAGGGATACATTGTAGAGGGGATTATGATTTAACTAACCACGAACAATACTCAAAGAAAAATTTACATATTTTAGATCCAGAAACTAATGAAAAATATATTCCTAATATCATTGAAACCTCATGTGGTTGCGACAGGATAATTCTGATGTTACTTTGTGAATTTATAACTAGAGAAAAAAATGAAAATAAAGAAAGATATGTTTTTAGAATTAACGACAATCTAGCGCCGCTAAAATATGCGATATTACCATTAATGAAGAAAACTGAACTTACAGCAATAGCTGAAAAGATCTACGATGATTTAAAACTCAAATATATGTGCAGTTACGATGATTCTGGTTCAATAGGGAAAAGATATACTAAAAATGATATTCACGGTACATTAAAATGTATCACTGTAGATTATCAAACGTTAGAAGATAATACAGTTACAATTAGAGATAGAGATACAATGATCCAGCAACGAATAAAATTGACGGATATAATTTGAAGTTTTTTCATTATAATTTTTTTCCCAAATTATATTTTATACTTAAACTAGCTGGTTTATGAAAAGTGTATTAAAGTTAATCCAATATATTTATGTTTTGACATTAATTTCAATTGATTTTATTTATTCTGGTTGTTGTTGTAAAAAGAAACCTAGTAATAATGGGAGTAAAACTAATTTACCAGGTAAGCCGAGTTCAGGTCCAGGGAGACCAAGCACCCCAGTATTTGATACTGTATTTTCAAGATATTTAGAACGTTTAGCGAGTGTCGTTGATGGTTATATTAAAGTAAAAATTGCAAATAGTAAATTTAAGGTGACTTGTAGACCCTTCGGTTCAAATGGTAGAATTTATATTGAATTTGGTAAATTTCAAGCATATAGTGTAGAAATAAAAAATGTAAACGAATTTGATGTAAGTGATTTAAATTCTGCTAAAAATTTAGTTTTCGGACTGACTATAGGATCATTTGTTGGTGGTTCTAACTATAATTTTGAGGATGGGAAAATTACATTGCAAGCACTATGTGAGCATATTAATACACTTAATTCCAAGGACAGTGGGGTATATGTTGAAAATACTAATACACATTATTTGAAAGTTAGTGTACATGAACCCAGAGATAAGCCTTGTGTATATAGTACAAAGTATATTGATTTGTCTAATGGTGCATTGTATACTATAATGTATAATGATCAATCTGACGATATGCGCGATATGCTTCGTTACAGGTGTTTTGGATTAATAGAAGAAGGTGAAGGTAAAGGGCAAAAGATGTTTGTTACAAGTTTAATTGGGTATGTGAACGATCCGACTGGAAAGTTAGGTGAATATAAATATACTCCTTCTGGAAAATCTTGTGGTATTACTCAGGAAGATTTTAGGAATTTTTTAACTACAGATAAGAATCTTACAGAAGCTAAAAATATAGCGAGCCTTAGTATCAAATTTGAGTAATAGTTTTTTTATTATTACGTTTACATTATAAGAGACATTGATCATCTTATAATATTCTTTAGTCTAATAAATCACTAGCAATAGTTTTTAATTTAATCAGTTCTTGATATCACTTGCTTTGTTTTAAAGAAAAAATACATAGAATTTTTTTTTATATAACAATTTATATAAACAACTATTATGTTTGCTATGTCTAAATGTTTGGTGTTGGTTTCTGCATTTATTAGTTGTAATATTTATGCAGGTGCAGGCTTTTCTTGGTTTAATAAATCAAAAGATAAGAAAACAAAAGATGCTTCTGTAGGTAAGGATAGCTATAAAACAAAGGTTGGTTATGATTACATAAGTATCGATGAGTTTTTTGATTTAAATGATGTAAAAAACGCTGTAATTCGTATTTTTGGAGAAGAATTTGTGAGAGTTAATAAAGATCTAATAATAAGTGTAAATGATGGCGAAAAACAAAGTATTGTGTCATGTATAAATGCAAAAGAGAGTTCTGGCCATCATAATGTGAATAGTGGGAAGAGGTTGAATATTAGTTTTATATCTGCAGATCAAACTGTGACTGATACTTTTGTTTTCTATGAAAATCAAAAATTTAGTGATGCGCTTGTAGAAGTTTTCAAGAAACATCAACATCTTAAAAATGGCAACTTGTACTATTTATGTAATGGCGTTATGATTGACATAGATAAAACATTTGCTGAAAATAGGATTAAGGATAATGATGTTATCTTGATAAATGTTAATGAGTATGAAGAAGAAGTTCATATCCAAAACAAGGGTCGCAAATTAAGTATTAGATTTTTATCAATGGATCAATCTGTTAATGTCACTCTAGATTGTTATGAAAACCAAAAATTCAGTGAGGTTGTTTCAGAACTCTTTAGGAAATATAAACACTTAAAGAATGATAAAACTTACTTTTTATGTGATGGTGGAAAGGTTAATGAGAATAAGACATTTTCCGAAAATAAACTAAAGAATAACAGTTCTATCATGATATGCGTTGATGATGATGATAATGAAGAAGCCGTTAATAATGGTAAGTTGTTACATATAAAAATTTCAGGTACTTCGATTGGTATAAATTATACATGTACTTGTTATGATAGTCAGAAATTTAGTGATATAAGTGCTATGTTGGTTAAGAAATATCCGGAGTTCAGGAATAAAGAATTATATTATCTATATAATGGTAATATAGTTAGTGTAGATAAATCACTGAAAGAAAATAAGATAACAGATAATGCTTCTATACTTGCATATGAAGTTGACGATGAATTAGAAAGTGATGATGTAGAGGCTGGTAGATTAACACGTGTAAATATTAAAATTTATATTGGCGATAAGAAACAGATATCTAACATAGATGGAATATTCTCAGGTTGTGACAAGGTAAAGAGAATTAGTATAAGTAATAATATTATGAGTGAAGGTATTGTAAGTATGAATAACATGTTTGCAGGGTGTAGTTTACTTGAATTATTACCTGATTTGACTAAATTGAATACCAATAATGTAAGGTCAGTTGATGGAATGTTTTATGGATGTGATAGGTTAAATAATATATCGAAAAATATTGGGCGAAAATTCTTGAAGAAATTTGGAATAAACTTTGATGATGTAGCTAGTCATAATGGTTATTATTATTACTTTGATGTAAATTTGTATTTTGATGTTAATAAAGTCTCTGGTGTTAAAGAGGTTAAAATATTTGGAAATAAGTTTATTGAAAATAATAGTGAGAATGTAAAAATTTCTATAAACAATGGTGAGTTAGTGAAAATGTGTTCACATGTTAATTCGAAATACGTTGTAAATGGAGAAATACGTATTAAGTTCTTCGCTAAAAATAAAGATTTATTGAGAGATTTAAGTGGTATGTTCGTTGAGTGTAAGCTGATAAAGTCTATAAGAGGTTTAGAAAATGTTGTCAACAAGAATGTGGTTGACATGAGTTACATGTTCCAAGGGTGTGAATTGTTGACTGATGTACCAAATATGTCTAAATGGGATACATCAAGTGTTAGGAATATGAAGGCTATGTTCTATAGATGTAAATCAATTAAAGATGTCGATGCAATATATACTCTGAATACCACTAGAGTAGATAATATGGAGAGTATGTTTGCAAATTGTAAATCGCTAAAGAAAATAGATGCTTCTAAGCTTGGGAATAAAAATACTATAAAGAAGAAAATTTATTCTAAATAATGTAAGTCTAATCGAGTTGGTTATTTGTTATTAGATTGTCTATATTTGCTTTTATAGAGTTAGTTATATTAATAAAGTCATTGATGGTTAGTTTTTCAGCCCTTTTTTGCTGGTATTTATAATCGATATATTTAAAGTATTCGTTATATCTAAGGTTATTACTTATTATTTTACGCCTACATGAAAAACATAATTTTACTATTTTTCTAAATAAATCTTCATCACAGTTTAATTTATCTATATCGTTCCTTTTGAGTCTAAATACACAGGACATAACTTTAGGTTTTGGTATAAAATTAGTCGGATCAACGTTAAATAATTCTGTAACATCATAGTAGCATTGTGTAAAAATTGCTGGAATTCCGTATTTTTTAGTACCAGGACCAGCACATAGCCTGTCTACTACTTCTTTTTGAAGCATCCCTACAACCTCATCAACTACATCGCGATTTTCATAAAACTTAAGTATTAGCTTACCAGATATATTATAAGGGAAATTCCCTATAATCTTTAATTTACGCCCGTTAGCAAGTTTTCTAAGGTCTAATTTCAATATATCTGTATTTATTAACTTATTACCTAATTTGAATCTTTTTTCTAATAATTTACACAACTCTCTATCAAGTTCAACGAAATAAGCATTTTTGGTTTTTTGTATTATAAGGTTAGTTAAAACGCCCTTCCCTGGACCAACCTCAATTACAGTATCAGAGTCACATATATTGAGTTCTAACACTATTTTACTTGCTATTTCACTGTTGATTAAGAAATTCTGACTAAATCTTTTACTCGGAAACATGTCTTTTTAATTATATTTTAAAATATCACATAAAACGAGATATCAATATAATATTAAAAAGACAATTAAAGGTGAAATAGAAGTATAAATTACTATCAATTACTTTTAGTACTGCTTTTACTACCTTGACTACCGCCATTATTTTGACCACATTTACTATAACAATCACATGCACCAGCGGTAGAGTCTTCTTCCTCTTTCTGACTATCAGTTCCAGTGCGTGTTAGTTCATTATATACCTCCTGCATACCACTACCTACTATATTATCTTTTTGTGCCTGACACAATAGAATAAAATGTTTGTTGGGGTCTCCATTTTTTAATTTTTCATATTCGGCATATATTACAGCAATATCGTTTTTATTAGCATTGTGTCCTTCGGCAAGACCCTCATTGAGAATTTCTGTTTTAAGTCCTAAATTTTTAATAGAGTTAACATTATCAGTCTTCTCAATCACTTTTTTCACTTCGTTATTTGATTCAGAGACACCTTTAACGATACTGCACACATTATTTTTGTTAATTGCTAAAAAATTTTCTGTAAACTTTTGCACTATTCCATCATCTGTTTTAATTACTGAATACAAATCCTTGTAGCCTTTGTAGCCTATAAAGTCAAAATCAATACCTAGTTTTTTTAATTCAATAGCGAATAATGCTGCTATATTAACCCCAAGCGAGTACCCAATTATAATAAGATTATGGTTTTGTAAGTTTTTATTGTTACGTAAATCACGAAAAAATGTTACTAAGTTACTAATGCCACCCGATATATTTGTAATAGCAAAATTATTATATTCTAGCGATATCACGTCACAATTAAAATTGCTAGATATTTTGTCACCAAGGACATTTATTATTTCATCAGCACTGCCACGTAGCCCATGGAATAAAATACAAATATTAGGTTTAGTGAAGCTATCTGTTACATTATGATGATTTTCACCTGTGAATACATAATTTCCAATAATGTTTAAAAGCTGGTTGCCATTAAATACCATACCAGCTACATTACCAACTGCTCCAAATAACTTATTTAATCCATTATCACTTGAATTTATATTAAAAAAAGTACATACACCCAAACAGAGATTAAATGTGAACCTAGAGAATTTAGGCTTTATATTTAAGAGCATATTACTTAAACTATTAGAACTAACCATAACAAATATATGTTACAAATAATTTGTACTAAAAAAGAATTTATTTAAAAAAAATTCTAAAACATTCGGAAATGCACAAAAAATAGAATAGGCTCTAGGAATTCACTCAGGTATTATTATAAAATGTAATTTTTAAAATTATTAATTCTTTCATAAACCTCATCTATGCCTAATATTATTATACTTTTTATCACGTCTGGTCCGCTAATCTTCCCAAATATTATAAGCCTAAAAGTAGGCATTATATCTACAAATTTTAGGTTATCTTTCTCTAGTAGATTTTTTAAAAAATCATGTAAACATTCAAATTCTAGTGGTTTATCTTTTATTAAAGACATAAAATTTTCAATCCATCCTATCGAAAATTTTATATTATCTTCGCTTAAATTAGCTTTGTCAAAGTTCTCTGGACGCTTAAAAAAGTATTTAGCATTATCATATAGGTCTGTTGTAAAATACACCCTTTCTTTAACTAAATCACAAACTTTATTTAATTTATCACGATTCTCATTTGAGTATTCCTTAAGATATTTAAATAGTTCGCTATTAGGTGTATTTATTATATGTTGATGATTAAACCATTCAAACTTTTTAATATTAAACTTAGAACCAGATTTCTGTAATCGATCTAATGAAAAAATATTTATTAATTCGTCTAAACTAAACAATTCTCTATTACTTCCAGGACTCCACCCTAATAAACTAATGGCGTTTAATATTGCCTCACGTAAAAATCCTTTTTCTCTAAATCCAGTTATTTCTTTATTACTATTCTTGTCAAAAAAACTAAATGGGAAAATTGTTAGCCCTTCATCGAGTGTATCTCTTTTACTTAATTTGCCTTTACCGTTCGGTTTTAGCAATAAAGGTAAATGTACAAATTTTGGCATTTCTCCTTCCCAACCGAATGCCCTATAAAGTAGTACATGTAATGGAGCTGATGGTAACCACTCCTCGCCTCTTATAATATGGCTTATCTTCATTAAATAGTCATCTACTACACTTGCCAAATGATATGATGCCATTTTGTCAGATTTTAATAGCACCTTATCGTCAAGAGTTGATGTATCAACCTTAATCCAGCCGCGGATTATATCTTTAAATCTTACAACTTCACCTTGATTAATCTTAAATCTAATTACATATGGTTCTCCATTAGCAATCCTAGACTCTACTTCACTTTTTGGTAATACTAGCGAGTTTTTCATGAAATTTCTAACGGCATAATTATACTGAGGTGTAGTAACATTTGATTTCGACAACCTAACATGCATTTCTTCTAACTCTTTATCTGTATCAAATGCGTAATATGCAAATCCCTTTTCAACTAATAATTCAGCATATTTTTCGTAAATGCTTTTTCTTTGGGATTGAATGTACGGTCCAAAATCACCTTCGCCAAAGCATACACCTTCATTAGGTTCAATTCCTAACCACTTTAATGTATTTACAATGTAATCTTGAGCCTCAGGAACGAACCTATTTTGGTCTGTGTCTTCTATCCTTAAAATAAAATCTCCATTATATTTCTTTGCGAGTAGATAATTATACAAAGCCGTTCTAATACCACCTATATGTAAAAAACCGGTTGGGCTTGGCGCAAATCTAGTTCTTATTTTCCTCATTAATTAAATTATAACATTAAAAACGTTATTGAACAATTTACAAATATCAAAAAAAATACACTAACTTAGAAATTGACAATAGTTATGATTAAGACTATAAACGACTTGTTATTGGATTCTAGAGAGAAAAATGATATTGAAATATGTGGGTGGGTAAAAACAAAAAGAGCTAGTAGAAATATATGTTTTATAATGATTAATGATGGGTCAACTTTGAATGACTTACAATGTGTGATTAATGTAGATGAATTAGGGACTAATATTTCTGATTCAATAAATACTGGTGCAAGTGTAAAAATAAATGGTAATCTTATAAATTCTAAAGGCAATGAACAAAATTTAGAATTAAAAGTAAAAAGTATAGATATAATTGGAGGTTCTATTAATTATCCAATCCAGCCTAAAAATCACTCGTTAGAATTTTTAAGGGACATTTCACATTTAAGATTCAGAACAAGAACATTTTATTCAGTTTTTAAAATCAGGAGTACTATATCTTATGCAATACACAAATTCTTTAGAGATAATAACTTTATTTATTTAAATACACCTATTTTAACTAGTAACGATGCTGAGGGTGCAGGAGAAATGTTTACAGTAACATCAATAGACTTACTTAATAACAAAAATATTGATTTTAAAGATGATTTTTTTGGTCAAAAGGTTAACCTTACCGTGTCGGGCCAATTAGAAGCTGAAACTGGAATATTTGGACTAAATAGAGTTTATACATTCGGTCCTACGTTCAGGGCAGAGAATTCTAATACCACTAGACATTTAGCAGAATTTTGGATGGTTGAACCTGAAATGGCTTTTTTTGATTTGGAAGCCGATATAGTGCTAGCTGAAAATTTTGTAAAATATATAATAACATCTGTACTTGATCAATGTAAACCTGAATTAGAATTTTTAAATGCTCTATGTGTAAAAAAAGACAACTACAGTTTAATTGATAAACTTACTAATACAGTAAATGAGAAATTTGAGCAAATATCATACACAGAAGCAATAAATATATTGTCTAACTGTAAGAAAAATAGTGAATTTAGATACCCTGTTACAGGCTGGGGAATTGATTTACAGACAGAGCACGAAAGGTATTTAACAGAGTCATATTTTAAAAAACCTGTAATTATAACAGATTATCCTAAAGATATTAAAGCATTTTATATGAGATTGAATGACGATAATAAAACGGTTGCAGCAATGGATATTCTTTTCCCTGGAATTGGTGAAGTTATTGGTGGATCACAAAGAGAAGAAAGGTTAGATTATCTAATGAACGCGATAAAAGAGAAATCTATAAATCCTGATTACTTGAAATGGTACTTGGAAACTAGACAATTTGGAACAATTATTCATAGTGGTTTTGGAATGGGATTAGAGCGAATAGTTCAATTTATTACAGGAATGGATAATATTAGAGATACAATTCCATTCCCTAGGTTTCCTAATCATTGTGAATTTTAATAATAAAAATAAATAGAATGTATTTTAATAAATAATTAATTAGGTAATTATGAAAGTTTTATTATCATGGTTGAATGAATTTATTAATTTAGACCGCTTAAGTATAGATGACATTTGTGATACTTTAACACGTATTGGACTAGAGGTCGAAGATGTAAAGCAAATAGGATGTGATGAAGAGTATTTTAAAGATTTAGTTGTTGGAGAAGTTATAGAATGTACAAAACATCCAAACGCTGATAGACTTAATTGTACAAAAGTAGATATTGGCTCTGGTGTTATATTAGATATTGTCTGTGGAGCACCAAATGTAAAAGTAGGATTAAAAGTTGTAGTTGCAAAAGTCGGAGCTACTTTACGTACCTATTCTGGTGAAAAGTTTAAAATAAAAAAGTCTAAAATAAGAGGAGAAATATCTGATGGAATGTTATGTGCAGATGATGAAATAGGCATTAGTAACAATCATGAATGTATTATTGAATTAGATGCAAAATATAATGTAGGTCAAAGTTGTTATGAAATATATAAAGATAAGTTTGAGAAGGATTATTTAATATCTATTAGTTTAACACCAAATTTGTCTTATGCATCCTCATACCTTGGAATTGCTAAAGATTTAAGCGCAGCACTTAATATTAAAACAAATATACACTTTGCAAAACAAGATATAAAGAAACTCGACAAGAATACTTTAATTGTTGATATAGATGATAATAATTTATGTAATAGGTTTAGTTGTATTTTAGTAAAGAATGTAAAAATAAAAGAATCGTCAAAGGTTGTAAAAGATAGGCTTCTAAATTCAGACATTAAACCAATAAATAATATTGTTGATCTATCAAATTACGTAATGTTAGAACTCGGGACACCATTACATGTCTACGATTTTAATAAAATTGACAAAAATATAAAGATAACAACTGCTAGTGATAAGGAATTCTTGGCGTTAAATAATAAAAAATATACCATAAAAAATGACATTGTCGTATCGGATTGTAAGGATATACTAGTGTTAGGTGGAGTTATTGGTGGATTAAGTTCATCTGTAAGTGATAATACAACAGATATATTAATAGAATGTGCTAGTTACAATAGAGCACATATTAGGGCAACTTCAAAAAGACTTAATTTGAGTACTGAGGCATCATATAGAGCCGAAAGAGGAATCGATGAGAATAATATTCTAAATGTATTAAATAAGTATTTAGAATATTTAATTGCCCAAGAACCTAATGTTGAAATATACGGATATGTTGATATCAATAACTGTAATTTATCTCAAAAGAAGATAGAAACATCATTTACAAATATAAACAAAATTATAGGTCAGAATATAGAAGAAAGTACAATAATAGATATTTTAAATAGGTTAGAAATAATTACCGAAGTTGATGATGATAAGATAACTGCAATAATCCCTTTATACAGGAAAAACATAGAATGCGAAAACGACATTGTACATGAAATATTAAGGTTTTATGGTTATAATAATTTAAATTATAGTGAATATGAAAATAAAACCATTAACATAGCTCGTTCAAATAAAGTTATTGATATTAAAAATACGTTCTGTAATATTTTATGTTCTAATGGTTTTTATGAAATTAGAACAAATCCACTTATCTCAAAACAGAATATTATTAATGCAGAAAATATAGTAGAGTTAAAGAATCCATCAAGTAGTTTCCTAAATGCTTTACGTAATAACCTAATTTATAACGGCCTAGAAGTCATAGAATATAATATAAATCATTCAAATAAAGTTTTAAATTTATTTGAATTCGGTAAAACATATAGAAGGCATCATGATGACTTTATAGAACAAGAGCATTTAGCGATTTATATATCAGGACATGAGGCTAGAGATAACGAGAACAAATATTTGAGTAATGGTTTTTTTGAGTTAAAAAAATATGTTCTCAAACTATTACATTCATATAATCTCAATGATTTTAAATTAGAGGAACCTCAATTAGACATAGCTAAAATAATATCTGGGAGGTCTATATCTTACAAAAATGAAACAATAGGATATCTAGGTAATGTCTCTAGTAGATTACTTAATATTTATGGAATTAACCAAGATGTCTTCTTTGCTGATTTATATTTCTATAAAATTTTAGAGTTAATAGTAAATTGTCCTCCAACAACATACAACGAGATATCTAAGTATCAAATTATAAAAAGGGATTTATCGTTAATATTAGATGAAAATATAAATTTTGAAGATGTTAAAAATACGATAATTGGGTCTAGCAAAAAAATAACATCTGTAAGGTTAATCGATATATATATTGATAGAAATAACATACAAAAAAAGACATATTCAATATCTTTTTACATAGATCCAGGAGATGACAATATGTCAAACAACGAGATATTATCGATACTTAATAATGTTATTGATAAATGTGAAAAAGACCTACGTGCAGTAATAAGAAAAGAATAAAATCTACTAATTACCTTTAGTGTTTTTTATAATTTTAGATATCTCTTTTGCTAATATTTTAGATATATCAACGTATTCTATTTTGTCATTTTTTATTTTTTTTAATGTTGTAGATAGATAGATTTTACTAATAAGTTTATTACTCAGAAATTTACAATTTACCTTTGAAAAAACGCCATGCGTACAGAAGATATAAAAGCTAGGATTAATTTTTAAACATTTAACGCTACTTAAATAAGCCTCTATTGCTTTTAAAATAGTATTCCCTGTGTCAATTATATCATCAATTATTATGATATTTTCATTAGAATCAGTGATACTTGAACTAATTTTAGACGTTATTGTATCAGAGTTTCTTAGTTTATCGACTACAATGCTTTTTATCTTTAAATTATTAATGATCTTCTTATTTCTAGTCAAACTTGACCTATCTGGTAGCAATATTAATTGATCTTTAAATTTATTACTAGTTATTAATTCATTTATTTTCTTATAAAATATACCATTAGTTCTTATTATTAATATTTTTCTACTTTTAATATTCAGCAAATGTGGATCTATAATTATTATTTTTACTACTTCTTTAAATGAGAGTAACAGTTCAAGAATTTTTTCACCTAATGTTTTTTCTAAGCTTTGTCTAAGATATGCTAAATAGGTTATTATCACAATTATTTTCTTTGACAATAATGATCCTTTTTGAATTTTTAATAGTAACATTTCTAGATTTAAAAACGGTAGTTCTAGTGAATGTAATATTACTATAAAATCAAAATTGCCAGATTTATATATCAAATCTACTTCTCCATCGCTAAATTTATTTATTTCGCAATCAACTATATCGCATATAAAATCATTTCCCAGTAGTGAAAAGATGTTGTTAATTATGGGTTTATATTTTAATTCATTTAAAAAACCTATATGACATGTAATTGACATATTCGTTGCCCCCTATTTTAACAAAAGAGTAGGGATTATCTCTAAAAAAATATCTAATACAAATTTTTTTCCTTTTTTTGATTAATAATAAAATATGGTAATAGTAAATATAGTACATATTTTATTAACTTTACTTTTTTTACACAATAATATTTGCGCTAGTACTGAACATGAAGAAGGCGGTAATGATTTTATCTTTCACCACATTGCTGACGATAGGAAATATACTTTTTTTGAGGTTAATTTTAGAGGAAAGGAATATAAACCAACAATTTATCCTCCAACTATTTTAATTAAAAATTACCGATTCTATATTTTTTCGTCTAAGAATTTCTATGATGAAGATGGTAATACTAAGCATTATAATGGATTTTATATAGGTGATGATAATAAAATAAAATCTGAAGATGGAGCATTTGTAATAGATATATCGATAACAAAAAATGTACTGGCTATATTTTTTAGTGCAATTTTGTTGATAGTAATATTCTATATATGTGGACTTTGGTATTTGATATTTAAAAGTACTAGAGCTCCTAAAGGTTTTGTTGGAGCAATTGAGTGTGTATTTTTATATATGTTAGACGATGTTATAAAACCCAATGTAGGTAGTAGATATAAAGAATATACGCCATATTTAATGACACTTTTCTTTTTTATTCTGATTAATAATCTACTTGGGTTATTACCTGGAGCAGCAAATGTGACAGGTGATATATCAGTTACTGCCTGTTTAGCGTTTATTACTTTTTTATATACAAATCTAAATTCAAATAAGCATTATTGGGGACATGTATTTAAACCAGATGTTCCTAAATTTTTATATCCAATAATGATACCTATTGAATTTATAAGTTTATTTACAAAACCATTTACGTTATTAATAAGGTTATTTGCAAATATGACTTCTGGACATATAATATTGTTAAGTATTATAAATCTTGGATTCATGTTCCAAAGTTATTTTGCCGGTACTTGTGGAATTTTTATAAACACATTCATGATAATACTAAAAATCGTTGTTGCATTTTTGCAAGCCTACATTTTTACTTTATTGTCCGCTATTTATATCGGTGGTGCAACAAATGAGGAATAATGTTATGAAACTCAAACTTGCACTAACCTTGATTTTTTTAGTTAATATACATAGTGACGAATCGTTTATTTATCATTTTAAAGATGATAATTCTGCAAATCTTTTTTATAATGAAGTTGTTAAATTTTCAGGCGATATAAATGACGAGATTAAATTACGGGAAGATGAAAATGATTATAACACATTTAAGTTCTTTTGTTATAAAAAGAAGCTTAAGGTGGATATTTTTGGTTTTTCAGATATAGCACCAAAAGATGTGGTAAAAAATTATGTTGTTGGTAATGTTACAGTCGCTCCTGGTGTTGATCCAAAAGGAATAGATTGTGACTGCACGATAGAAGGTGATCTTAAAGTAAAAAAAATCAGTGTAGATTTAGATGAAGGTACAAATAATAAATATTATACGAAGACTGATAAATTTTCTGAACTTTATAATAAAATTTGTAATTACAATAACACTACATATTACTCTATTAACGAGGAATTATTTAAAAATCACATAAGAGGATTAGAGCAACAATGTCTAAATTTTGATGATGGCAGTAAAACAATATTTGATTTTTATTCTACTGCCGATAAGTTAAGTATAACGATGCGTGATGATTATCGACTTGAAGAAGACGATTTAAAGGACTATTTATACAAGCATGCTTACTACGTTGAGTTTCGTATTAGACCTAATAAGAAACTTCTCTACGGTATAAACAAGGATGATTTAAATCTATCAATCCTGTTCAAAGAAGATACTTATGACAATATTTTAGAAGAAATAGGAAATAAAGCAAAGGTTATTCTAAAAAATAAGTACAAGATTGATATAGATAAGCTTAATATAGACATATATCATAAAATCGGTGAAGGTAAATATCAAAAAATAATAAAAAATTGCCGATTAGGGACAGGAAAATATTACTATTCAATTAATAATATTTTACGAAGTGAAAAATATTATAATGCTATTGAGAGTTTGAAAGAAATAATCAAAAAGATTAGTGAAGGAATAGGCAATTATAGTATCGCTGAGGGTACGCCCATTGAACAATTAGAATGTAAAGAAAAGAATATAACCGAAGACATGTTTAACATACGTCAAGCAGTGGAAACAGTTAAACGCAGCCGAAAGGAAGAAGATACCATTGATAAATCTGAAAAAGAAGTTGAAAAATTTAAAGAACAATTAGAAAAAATAAAAGAAAATATATTGGCTGAAATATCTAAAAAAGAAGCTGAAGAAAGGGCAGAAAAATACTTCACTGTACATGCAAAAAAATTGGGAGCTAAAATAAACGAGCTTGTAGACAATATAAAAAATGCAACTTTTCAAAATACAAAGAAATTGATTGTAGATAATTGGTTTGCTCAAACCGGAGAAGATGGTGTGTATTATATTAGTGAAGAATGTATTAAAAGTTATATACATGATGTTGCAATGGATATTTTATTAGGTGATTTTGACGATAATAATGAAGCATATTATTGTTATAGTGGGAAAATAAATGATTATTATGAAGATACGAATAATATAAAAGATTTTGCAGACGGAATATCGAAGGCAGTGCAAGCTAAGATAAAAGAACTAAAGTTTGAAATATTATTTGACCAGGAAGGAGAAAATTTATTAAGTGATAAAGCCACTACGAAGATAAATAAGATATTTAATAAATATAAAAATCTATTTTATGAGGTTACATGTGATGAAATATGGTTAGAGATTGATAATGCAATTTACATGGATAGTGTTCAGGCTCAATTATATGAAGGCGATAAAAAAGTAAGTACTAGTAAAAAAGCTATCACTAGTAATACAAGATTAAGAGTATGTTATATTAATAAAAATAAAATACCAGATAACAAATCAGATAAAGAATTCGAAGAAGCTGTACAGATGCTGAAAAAACTTGAAGAAGAAAATAAGAAAGCTAAAGAAGAGAAAGAAAGAATATATAAACAGGAAGAGGACAAAAGGAAGGCAATGAAAAAGAAAATAGATGATGCACAGAAGAAAGCTAAAGAAGATGCCAAACGTAGAAAAGAAAACATTGTTAAGTGTATCAATGACGTAAAAAATATCGAAAAGAAGGAGCCAAATGAGCAGGAAAGTCAAAGTAAAAATAAATTAAACAATGTAACAAAAACACCACAAGCTAAACAAAACTGCTGTGATAGGTGCTGTAAATCATGTAAATGTTGTAAAAAACGAACATAGTAAGTATTACAGATATCTTTAATAATTTACAAATAGAAAAATTATATTTTAATGTTTCCGTTGCAAAAAAATTAAGGGAATGTTTTTTTAATGGCAATTTATTGTTATATATATATATATATATATATATAAGTTTATGTACTTGAGAAAATTAATAAATGTAGTGATAAAGGTGTTTTTAATAACCCAATTTTCTTCAATCTATTGCAATAAACAGGTTATATTGTTTATAGGCAACATTAGTATGGATGATATAATTAGTGATATTAAGGAATACTTCTCAGACGAAGACTACAAAAATTATAAAAATGGCGGATATCTTGTATGTCATAAAGAAGAAGACGAGGATGGTTTTCGTACATCAATTTATATACGTAGAAACGAGATAAGATTATATTCACGTCGTTGGGATTCCAAGTATAAATTATTAGAAATTGCTGAAAAATATTGTGGAGAGTCAAAAATTGACGAAGGTGATAATGAAACGTCAACTTATACTGGAAATTGCACACCCAAGAAAAAAGTGATTGTGTTTGATGGGTACGAAGAAGGAAATAAAGTGAATGAAAAACTGAATAAGTTAAAAGATGAAATAAGTAAATATCACAATAAAGAGTATTTTTTACTTTTCGAGGAGCAAGTTAAAAAGAAGATAATGGAGTTAGTACGCAAAATTGTGGGTAATGATTCAATTGTTACTTTTGAAGATTCAAGTGACTCATTGAGGGTGAAAATAAAAGGCTTATATAAGTTAAAAGAAAATCCTTGTAAAAAATCACATAAATATATACTTCTAACGGATGCTGTTGTATGTGTTGATAAAGATGAAAATTACGGAGATTATAAAACTATGCCAGGATTAGATGATATAGAGGATTTTAAAGGATTTGAATCTAATAGTTTAGATAAAATTACTTTTAAAGAGATATGCAAAGAAGTTGCTACAAAAGTAAATGAAGTAATTATTGCAAATTATCCAGAATTCAAGTGGGAAAATAGATATAGTGTTAAGGAATATGATCCAAGAATAATATTTTGCAAAAAGGAAGAAGATTACTTTTGTGAAATAAAGGATAAAGGATTCATTGAAAATAGTTATGAGCTCTATTATGTAGTTGATGAGTTACTAATTCGTGATTACGAGTACGGGATAATAATGAACATTATAGGAGCAACAGAAAAAATTAATAAGAACAATACAAACGCAGAAAGTATGGATAAAATTACCGATATAGAAGCGTTAAAAAAATTAAAATCTGATATAAATGATGATTCATTAGATGACGGATTATCTAATTTTAGTTGGGGTACTCTCAATGATTGGGTAAAAAATAACATAATACCTGCTTCTTTTTATGGTAAAGCTAAAATAGTCGAAGAAAAGAGAAAGTTATTTATAGATAAGATAAATAGTAAAATATTTGATATTGAATTTACAAAATGCTTAGAAGAGGAAATTAAACCATTGTTAAAAAAAAAAGTAGAAGTGTTGGTGGGAAAAATAAAGTTAGCACCAAAGGCTAAAATCTATGAGTTAGTCAAACATTATATTGTTGAAGATTGTAAGGTTACAGATGGTAGAACAATGGATGAAATCAAGTACGATGCAGTTGATATATATATAGATAAAATTCTTGGTGATAAATATATAGAAGAAAATGATGGTACAGACGAATATGAATTTCAGAAAAAATTTATTAGTAAAATTGAATCATACTACAGTAGTGATGAAAGTGAAGAGGTTAAGGCTCTTGTTAAAATGCTAAATAAAGCTATAACAACCAAATTTCAGGAGTTAAAAATTACAAATATAAATGAGATAAAAGTAGCATCAAAAGGGAAGAAGAAAGGTAAAAAGAAAGATAATAAGGAAGATATTAATGCCAAAAATGATGAATTAAAAAAGACAGAGTTAAATGGTACAACGAAAGATGATAAGAAAGATATTGATGATGAAAATGAGGAAGTAGAAAATAAGGAATTAAAAAGGGAGAAACTAGAGAAAATTGTAAAAAAAGCTGAAGAAAACACAAAAAAATTAAAAGAGGAAGAAAATAAACGTGAAGAGAAGCTTAAGTCGCTGAAGGATAAAGAAATTGATATTGGTAAAAAGATTAATAAAACTGTTAAAAAGCCAGATGATAAGACTAAAAAAGATACTAAAACTAAACAGAATGTTGATACTCAGGCACATACTGGAGGTGGCTGTTGCCGTTGCTGTAAGTGTTGTAAAAAATTAACATAGTATAGACATTACAGATATATTTAGTAATTTGTAAATTAAAAAAATTATTTTTTTATATTATCATTTTTTAATTTAAATATATATTAGAACTTGTTATGATCAATAAATTGAAACTTATATTCAATATAGCTTTAGTTACGCAGTTTCCTCACATCTACTGTGAGTTGTATGTCATCTCTGGTGATTTACTGAATGAAGCCGAAGGATATTTAACTAACGAAGATGGTTATAGCCTTGTAAGTCGTAATAAACCATATCTAATAAAAACTTTAACTACGAAAAAAGGTTGGTTTGGTAGTGAACAAAAAGGAACTTTGTTCATCTCTAATTACCAACTGTTGTTAGAGACTACTAGTGGTAATGCTAAAGATCTATTGGAAAAGTATGCAACAGATATAGTGATTGAAGAAAATAAAGTTGCTAAGGGTTATAAAAATCTTAAATGTACTTTTAACAAAAAACTTATAAAATATAATACTGGCAAATGTGATAATAATAGCCGAGAGTTGACAAAAATGAAATGCAAATTAATGCGTTTTTCCAACATGCAATATTCATGTATTCTTGAAGAATGCCTTAAGGGAAAAATATGGAGGTTAGAACATGCCATACATGGTTCAGATGAGTCAATTCTTTCTTTTGACAAGAAAAAAGATATACTAACTATAGGAATAAAAGATTGCAAAGAAATAAAAGATGACAAGTTAAAAGACTTACTCTTTGAAAGAATACATGAATATATATTTATTGTTCCAAACGATTATTATATAAGACAAGGATTTGAGCTAGGCAATATTAGATTTAATTCTAAATACTTTGAGGAAATTTCTTATAAAACAATATATAGTGAATTGGAGAATAAGGTAAAAAACATGATTAAAGAAAAGTATCCTGATTATAATTTTAAAAATTCAAAAATAGTAACATTTTACACAAAATGTTATAATAATAGTTATTCTGAAGCAGTAGGCGAGGGCATCTTTAATGAGTGTGATAAACGTAATATCTATTTTACAATTAAAGATATGTTAGGTGACGGGAGAGGATATGAAAGTATGAAGAGTCTTATAAATACAACACAAACATTAGAAGATAAAATATCTGGATATAATATGCTAAAAGATGCTAATGATGCAGATCAACTAAAAAACTTAATACCTGGTATAGAAAAAGATATAGAGATAATAACAATGGATAAAGCTAGTGTAAATTCTATGCCTGAATTTAAGACAAATGGGAAATTAGATGTAATTGCCCAACAATTCTACGATAATGCCAGCAGGGTCCAGGCTGAGCTTGAAAAAATTCTAAATTATTGTAAAAATCCAAAGAAAGAAAATGCAATTAATAATAAAAATGGTAATGTGATAATAGAAAAAAATAAAAAATTAGGAAGTTTAAATAATGATATTAAAAGGGAAAATGTAATTAATAATAAACAGGATGAGAAAAAATTAGAAGAAAGTAAGAATTTAGAAAATATAGGTAATGATATGAAGAAAGGAATTACCATAGAAAAGAACGTAAGTAATGGTAAAGTAGAAGAAGATGCAGATAAAATAAAAGGAGTAGAGAAGAAAAATAATAAAAAAAATAATAACAAAAAGTCAATTGAATTAAATGAAGGTTGCTGCAAGCATCAATGTGGATCATGTCGTCCAAGAAGATAAAATATTTTCTACTAGCTAATAGTCATCAACAAATATTAATTCGCTCAGTCTATTAATATTTATAAATTTCTTTTTAGTCTTAAAGATATAGATATGATAATTAGTAGTGAAATTAGGCGTAAATTTATAGATTTTTTTAAAAGAAACGGTCATTTATACATTAAACCGTCACTTTTAATTCAAGATAACGACCCTACATTAATGTTTACAAATGCTGGAATGAATCAATTTAAAAATATATTTTTAGATAAAAAACCGATTATAGATAATAGATATGTTAATAGCCAATTATGTTTAAGAGTATCTGGGAAACATAATGACTTAGACGAAATAGGGGCTGATGGGTATCATCATACATTATTTGAAATGTTAGGGAATTGGTCAATGAATGATTATTTTAAGGAAGAGGCAATAAAATTTAGTTGGGAGTTATTAACTGAAGAATTTAAATTAGATAAAGAAAGATTATATGTAACTGTATTTGCTGGTGACAATATTGATAAAATTGAAAAGGATATTGAAACATTAGAAATATGGTCTAAATATATTGATAAAGAACATATTATTCTATGTAATAAAAAGGATAATTTTTGGGAAATGGGAGAAATAGGGCCATGTGGTCCTTGCACAGAAATACATATAGACATTAGAGATGTAGATGAAATTGATAAAACACCAGGTAAAGTTTTAGTAAATAAAGGACATCAAGAAGTAATTGAAATATGGAATATAGTTTTTATACAATACCAACGTTTAATTGATAATTCACTAATGAAATTGAGCAAACATTTTATTGATACCGGAATGGGTCTTGAAAGAATTACAATGGTTTTACAAAATAAAAAGTCTAATTACGATACCGATATTTTTATAGATTACATTAGGAAGCTCGAACATATTACAGGTAAAAGGTATGCTGAAAATGAGAAAATAGATATCGCTTTTAGGATAATTGTAGACCATATAAGAGCAATAGTTCTAACGATATCGCAAGGTTTAATTCCAAGTAATATTAAGCAAGGTTATGTAATTAGACATATTTTACGTAGAGCCGTACAATATGGATATAGCTTTCTTAATATTAAAGAACCTTTTTTATACCAATTTGTAGATGAAGTTTTAAATAAATTCGATTTTATAAGTGACACATTTGTAACTACACCACAACGAGTAAAAGATACAATATTTTTAGAAGAGAAAAACTTCTTTAATACATTAATGTCTGGTATAAAACGCTTAGATAATATAATTAAGAATTCAAATTCAGAAACTATCGATGCTAAATATATTTTTGAACTTCACGATACATTCGGTTTTCCTGTAGATCTTACTGAAGTTATTCTTAAAGAAAACAATTTAAGTTTTGATAAAACAGAATATAAAAACCTAATGCTAGAACAGAAAAATAGATCAAGGAATGACAGAGCAGATACTAATTCGGAATGGATAGAGATAGCAAATAATAATAGTTGTGAAACTAAATTTGTAGGCTATGGTAATGTTTCATGCGAATCAAAAATATTAAAATATAGGAAGATAGATGATTACTACCAAATTATATTTAAAGAAACACCATTTTTCGGAGAAAGTGGTGGACAAATAGGGGATACAGGTGATATAATCGATTCTAATAATATTAAATATGAAGTTTTTGACGTCAAAAAGATAGGTAATGATATAATCCATTTCTTAAAAATATTACCACACAACTTAGAAGACACATTTACACTTCAAATAAATTACGATAGGAGATTAAATATCTCTAAAAATCATACATGTACACATTTATTGCACTATGCTCTTAGATATAAATTTGGTGACAACATCAGACAAATGGGGTCAAAGATATATGACAATAAGTTTAGGTTTGATTTTAATTTCAATAGAGTTTTGACTGATGATGAATTAAATGAAATAAAATGTATAATCAATGATAAGATAAATAAAGGATGTGTCTTAATTAAAAAAATATATACTAACACCCAAGAAGCAAAAAATGATGGATTTATTGGATTATTTACAGATAAATATAATGGTGACGTACAAGCAATACAAATTGGAGACTTTTCTAAGGAATTATGTTGTGGGACACATGTAAGCAACACATCAGAAATAAGCTTAATTAAAACTATAAAATGTAAAAGTGTCGCTAGTGGAATTAAAAGAATTGAGATATTAAATTAATAAAGTAATAGATATACAAATTAAGACAATCTATTACAATTTTTAATCATTAAATTAATTATCTATTATCTTTAAAGATATATTACTAATGTGTCGATTGTTTCTATAATTGGGAGGCCAAATGTTGGGAAATCTACTATATTTAATAGATTTACAGAAACCAGAAATGCTATAATATGTAATGAATGCGGAACAACAAGGGATAGGAATTATGGACAATGTACTTGGAATGGAATAACTTTCACAATAGTTGATACCGGTGGGTATATTTTTACAACAGAGGATAGTATCATTAATAAGGGCATAAACAAACAGATAGAAATGGCTATTAATGAGTCGAATGTTGTTTTATTTGTTGTAGATGCTATAGATGGATTGACTAGCGAAGACAAAGGCATTGCAAAGATTCTAATGAAGTACAGAGATAAAAAGGAGATAATACTTGTAGTAAATAAAGCAGACAATTATAATTTAGATTTTGCTAGTTATAACTTTATGAAATTAGGATTTAATAATCTGTTTAAAATATCTGCTATTAGTGGTTATGGTACAGGTGATTTATTAGATTATGTCGTTAGTAAATTAGATAGCAGTAATGACCAATATACTGGATTACCACGATTTGCTTTAATAGGTCAACCTAATGTAGGGAAATCACTATTAACTAACGTACTTTTAGGTAAAGAAAGGAATATTGTAAGTGATATTCCAGGTACAACAAGAGATGCAATTGGATCTGTATATAATTTGTTTAAAAAACAGTTTATTATAGTAGATACAGCTGGAATACGTAATAAACAGAAGAATCTTGAAAATGTTGAGTTTTATTCTACATTGAGGTCAATAAATGCATTAGAAAATTGTGATGTATGTATTTATGTTATAGACGCTACTTTAAATATTGAAAGTAAGGATCTAAAACTTATAAATTTAGCGATAAAAAACAAAAAAGGTATCGTTATCGTTGTTAACAAATGGGACTTAATTGAAAAAGATAATAGAACAGTAAATATTTACAAAAAGTCAATATATGATAGATTGCGTAATTGTAGTTTTATTCCGATTATATTTGTATCAGCTCTAAAAAAACATAATATATTTAAAATTGTTGAAAAGGGATTTGAGGTCTATAATAATAAAACAAATAAAATTAAGACATCTAAATTAAATGATGTATTACTACCAATTGTAGCAGCAACTCCACCTGTGTCAAAAAGATGTAGCGAAATAAAAATAAAATATATAACCCAATTACCTGAAGATGGTATGACATTTGTATTCTTTTGTAATAACCCTAAAGGAATTACAAACGAGTATAAATCTTTTTTACGTAATAAAATGTATGATTTATTTGAGTTGGAAGGGGTTTCATTTTCGATAGTATTTAAAGAAAAATAAGAATGATTAAATCAAATGATAAATAATATTATACGAAATATTTTTTTAAATTTAAATTAAGCAAAAATTCACAATGACGAACTATTCAGTGCTTTTTGATTTTTTCTATGCTAATAAGGATTCAATCAAGTTTATATTGTACCTTGTTATCTGTACTATTGCAATATTAGTATCGTATGTATTAAAAGTAAAATTTATTAATTTAAAAAGTACATCTAGTTTCGTAAAAATTTTACAGATCATAGTAAAATCCATTTACACACCTATAATATTGTTTTTTGTAATTGATATTGTAGCCAATGAAGATAATTTCTTTTTACAGTATATTGATGAGTATTTCATTATTATAATAAAAAAAATAAAAGCTACAGGGTCAGTATTTTTGATGTGGATTTGTTTTGCCAACTTAACTTCTAATGTAGAGAATGCTTTGTCGTCTAAAGATAATGATGTCTTAGAGAAGAAATTATTCACAATAATAATGAAATTTATTAAGATTTTTTCTTATGTAACGTTGACTTTAATGGTTCTGCGGTTATTTGGATTTAATATTTTTGGAGTTATAGAAAAAGCTGGTGGAATAACTGCAATAGTAACGAGTGCCTTTTTATTAATTTATAGATCTCAATTTTCTAATATTTTTTCTGGATTTTTAATCTTATTAAATAAAACGTTTAAAATAGGGAATAAAATAGTTCTTCCTGAAAAAAAAATATCTGGGAAAATTCTAGATATAGGATTAAGTAAAATAAAAATTCTAACAGATGACCAAATGGTTATTACATTTCCAAACTCATATTTATCAAATACACCATATTTTAATTTATCAGAATGTAAAGATTCATTTATAAGCGAAACTTTTAATATTGATTATAAGGATTATAAAAAAATAAGCACAGTTGACAAACTGATATACGGGGCAATAATGCAAATTCAAGAAGTTAATAATAATCTTCCAATAAACGTATACATAAGTGGAATGTCAGATAAGTCTTCAATATTATTAAAGATTGAATTTTTTATAAATACGGTGGACAAAAAAAAAATAATGGATATTAAACAACTAGTGGTATTAAAATCCTTAGAAATATTTGATGCTAGTGGGTGCCATATTTTTGATGAAAATAAATAAATGAAAATAAATTTATTAACATTTAAATTGATGAGTTTGTGCAGATTCGTTATTCTCTTGTTTTTTGCGTTTAACGTATACGCTGTTAGTTATAATAATGTACAGATTTTGAAAAGGAATAAGGCACGAAGAGAATATAAAGGCCGCATGTTAGTAAATGAGAGACATGCGAGGCGTAGTTTTTTTACAAGCTATAGGATGATGCAAAGTGATGTTGATATGTTGAAGAGAAGAGATGCAAAGCATCAAGCTAAATTGCCAAAAAAACAAAGAGTTATTCAAATTGGAGCATATGGATATATGGATATCCCGAGCTTTATTAAGTTTTTTGGAAAAGCAGGAGGTTTTACTTTAGTACCGAAAGATGACAAAAAGCTATCAGAGTTGTCTCCTATACTATTGGGTGGTGCTGTTTTAGATATAAATTTTTCTAAGTATACTGGGTTAAGTACAATTTTTGCTTACAGTATTTTTAAGAAAACTCAAGAAAATGGTGTAGTAGCATTCGAATCTGGTTATACAGGGATACTTTTATTTAAATTCTCAGGATTACCACTTCCTTTCAGTATAGTTACTGACTTTTTACCAAATTTTTTGGACCCTATATATTGGATATTATATATAACAGGACTTTACTATAAAACTGAACTTTTAGCTGGTTTTAAGATTAGTTTTTGGAGTGAAGTCACTCCTGGGAATTTTGGATTTAATGTTACTAATAATACTTTTAGTAAGTTGAAAAAATTCTTCGATACAAGAGCAAGTAGAACAGTTTCTGAGAGTTTAGTTACATTAATCAATGAGCATTTTTTCTCAGAAAGGAGGGTATATGTTACAAGACATGTATTTTATAACCTTAACACTATCTTACTCGTGCCTATATTTATATCTTTCTTACAATATGGATGTAATAGAACGTTTGATTGGTTAAAGAAGAACTATATGAATTTCTTCCTGAATGTTACTTTGGGTGTAGTTATATAGTGAATTATTGGCTGTATTAATTGATTTAGTTTATTATGAAATAAAATGTTACCAGAATTTTTTATTTCGTAATTTTTATTTTATACACCAAAATAGATTATAGATCTTTGGCATTTTTATAAGTAACTCAATTTCGAATGTAAAAAATTATTTAAGAGCATATGAAGGATGCCTTGGTTCTTGGAGGCGATGAAGGACGTGTTGAGCTGCGATAAGCTATAGGGAGCAGTAAATAGCTTTGATCTATAGATTTCCGAATGAGGCAACTCGATATTTAGAAGAAATATCATTTCAGTATTTATATTTACTGAAAAGCGAACCTAGGGAACTGAAACATCTTAGTACCTAGAGGAAAAGAAAATAATTAATGATTTCGTTAGTAGTGGCGAGCGAATGCGAAAGAGCCCAAAACATTAAGGTTCCGGCTTTAGTGTGGTTATAGGGATGGAGTTATGTGTTAAATGTTATTACCGAATCTTTTGGAATGAAGAACCATAGAAGGTGAAGGTCCTGTAAAGTAGTGATATTTGATGCTATCTATTACCTGAGTAGAACGGTTTCGGTGAAGGACTGTTCGAATTCTCCTGCAACATCAGGAAAGGCTAAATATTACCAAGAAACCGATAGTGAACTAGTACCGTGAGGGAAAGGTGAAAAATATTCTGAAAAAGAAGTTGAAATAAATCTGAAATTATATGCTTACAAGCGGTCGGAGCGGGAGTAATCCTGTGACGGCGTGCATTTTGGATAATGATCCTACGAGTTAATTTCATTGGCAAGATTAAGTGTTATTAAACATGGAGTCATAGCGAAAGCGAGTTTTAAAAGGCGATAAGTCAGTGGAGTTAGACGCGAAACCGGGTGATCTATCCATGAGCAGGATGAAGTTGCACGAAAGTGTGATGGAGGTCCGAACCAGTTAGCGTTGAAAAGCTATTGGATGACTTGTGGATGGGAGTGAAAGGCTAATCAAACTCGGAGATAGCTCGTACTTTTTGAAATGTCTGTAGGGACAGCCTCAATTTTATTTACACACAGGTAAAGCTACCAATTAGATTGAAGGGAGTAAAATCCTATTTAATCTTGATGAACTCTGAATTGTGTGTAATGTTTGTTGGGAGTGAGCTTTAGGGCGCTAAGGTCCTAAAACAAAAGGGAAAGAACCCAGACTATCTGCTAAGGTCCCAAAATATATGCTAAGTTAAACTAAGGAAGTTTGATTACCGAGACAGTTAGGAAGTCGGCTTAGAAGCAGCCATCTTTTAAAGAAAGCGTAACAGCTCACTAATCGAGTAATTGAGCGCCAACAATAAGCGGGTATTAAGCATATTACCGAAGCTATAGATTCTATATGAAAATATGGAGTGGTAAAAAAGCATTCTAAACGATGTGAAGTAAAATGGTGATGTTTTATGGATTGTTTAGAAACGAAAATGTAGGAATAAGTAGCGAAATTAGTGTGAAAAACATTAACACCGAATAGCCAAGGTTTCCATAGCCATGTTAATCAGCTGTGGGTTAGTCGGTTTCTAAGTATTAACTGAAAAGTGATTACGATGACAGAATCGGTTAATATTCCGATACTAATTAATAATAAATAAGGGAGTACAAAATTGTGAAATGTCTGCCTACTGATGGAATAGTAGGTTGAAGCCTGTAGATATAGGCTTGATTGGTAAATCCGTCAGGACTGTCGAAGGTTATAGTACAAGAGTCCTCGGACAATTGATAATGACAGTAATCATGTTTTCAAGAAAAATCTCTATTTGATAAAGAGTTATTAATTAACCGTACCGCAAACCGACACAGGTGGCTGAGGAGAGGATCCTAAGGTGTTCGAGTGATTCTTGGTTAAGGAACTCGGCAAACTAGCCCCGTAACTTCGGGATAAGGGGTACCTACTCCTTCTATAGCAATATAGAAGGATAAGAGGTCGCAGTGAAGAGCGCCAGGCGACTGTTTAACAAAAACACAGGGCTATGCAAAATCGTAAGATGCGGTATATGGCCTGATGCCTGCCCAATGCTGGAAGGTTAAGAGGAGTGGTCAGGTTTTAAAAGACTAAAGCCGCGAATTGAAGCCCCAGTGAATGGCGGCGGTAACTATGACCGTCCTAAGGTAGCGAAATTCCTTGTCGGGTAAATTCCGACCTGCACGAATGGTGTAACGATCTGGTGACTGTCTCAACCAAGAGCTCGGCGAAATTGTAGCAGCGGTGAAGATGCCGCTTACTTATAACGGGACAGAAAGACCCTATGAACCTTTACTATAACTTGATACTGAAAATATACTTGTTTTGCGTAGCATAGGTGGGAGGCTTTGAGATTATGTTTTCGGACGTAATTGAGCCAACGATGAAATACCACCCTAAGTAAGTGTCTTTTCTAACCTAGAAATAGGGACAATGTTAGGCGGGTAGTTTGACTGGGGCGGTCTCCTCCTAAATTGTAACGGAGGATTTCAAAGGTACACTCAGTGCGGATGGCAATCGTACTCAGAGCGTAATAGTATAAGTGTGCTTGACTGTGAGACATACAAGTCGAACAGGGACGAAAGTTGGATATAGTGATCCGTTTGGTTTCGAATGTAAGAGCCATCGCTAAAAGGATAAAAGGTACTCTAGGGATAACAGGCTAATCTTCTTCAAGAGCCCGTATCAACGAGAAGGTTTGGCACCTCGATGTCGGTTCGTCACATCCTGGGGGGGTAAAATATCCCAAGGGTTCGGGTGTTCGCCGATTAAAGTGGCACGTGAACTGGGTTCAAAACGTCGTGAGACAGTTTGGTCCTTATCTGTTATAAGCGTTGAAATTTGATGGGATTCGTTCCTAGTACGAGAGGACCGGAATGAGTAAACCTCTGGTGTATCGGTTGTGTCGCCAGATGCAATGCCGAGTAGCTATGTTTATATAGGATAAGTGCTGAAAGCATATAAGTACGAAACCCACCCAAAGATAAGATTTCTTTATTAAGTTCGTTGAAGATAACAACGTCGATAGGTTGCAGGTGTAAAGATAGTAATATCAAAGCTGAGCAATACTAATATACTGAAGATTTTGATTCGATAAAGTTACATAAATTGTCAATGGTCGTCCTTTTTTATTTTTATTTTTTATATTTCCTATTTTTTTTATTTGATTATTTGTTATTTTTTAATTATGAGTATGCTTTATTTACATTTAATATTAACGATTTTTAGTTTTGTCTCATCTATAAATATTCACAGCCAAATACGTTATGTATCTATAAAATGTGATAAATTAACATATTTTGATAGAAATAAGCGGGGGGGGGGAGAGAGAGATATATAGTAAAGTGGAATGCTGATTATATTAACGATGAATTAAATTATTTTGATGAAAATCCTACATCCCCACCATATTACGAATTTATAAAATCTCGTATATGTAATATCATTCAAGGATGCTTGTCAAGTGTAACAATAGAAGATAAAGATCTATATTATTTAAATAAAAGAAAAGAAAAATGTTGGAAATACGAAAAGGTAAAAAATGCTTTTTGTGGTAAAATTTCTAATATTAATCTACCAATATTAAAAATATGTGAGGTAAAGAGTGAAGGTCTTAGTGAAGATGGGAGATTTGTTTTTCAAATGGAACTAAAAGACAATGTTAGTATAGAGGAATTAAAAAAATGTTTTGACTTTAAAGTTTATTATCTCGATAAGAATGGGAGAGAGTTAAATAATGAACAAAAGGCAGCATATATAAAATATCTAGGATATAAAGAAGGTATACCTGCCAAACAAAATGCAAAAAATTTTACAAGTGAAGCTACATTAAAAGATTATTTTTTTAAAGGTTTTTTTTCTGCAGGCGGCAATCAAGACCGAATATTTTATGGATTTTATGATAGCATTAGTCTTAACTATGCTTATAACAAGGATATAGCGACTGAAATAGACAAAACAAAAGTGGAGGTTTCTTTGGACCCTAGAAGTAAAAAGATAGTGGTATGTTTAATGTACTATTTAAAACATAATGTTGAAAGTTTTTGTATATATGTCAAAAATGGTACATTATTTAAGAATGGTAGGGACGAAATATGTGAACCTGTAAATTATTATGAGTATTTCGTTGATGCTGGTGATCCTGGTTATATACACGACAGAATTAATAATAAAAACAATTTGGACAATAGTTATAGAATAGAATGTTTAACTGTACCGAAGTATGAGATTGCAATTAACTCAAATTATAAAACCTTTACTCCGGAAGAAAAACTAGATTATAAGGATATCTTAAATAATTATAATAGTGCAGCGCAAATAAAAATAAACGGGACGTTTCCGAAATACGAAGATTTTTTAAATAATAAAATTGATTCTAAAATAGAACAAGAAATAGTGAATAAATGGGTAAAAGTTATTTTAGATTATGTAAATAAACAAGATCTAGTGAAAATTAGATTTTTTGATGATAAGTATAATAGATTAAATACTGTACTATATAATAATAGTGCGGAATATCTAGAATACTATGTTAAAGCTTATTGCTCTAGATATATATCTGAAAAAATAAAAAATATACCTATTAACAGAAATATTTTATTGGATATTGTGGCTTTAAAGGAATTTAAAGCCAAGGAAGATGACTTATTTGATAACACCAAAGTTAATTCACTTATGGCATTTTTAAAGGAGGTTGAAGATAACGTAAAGAATAGTAATAAACTATTATGTGACAATTGGGATACTATAATAAGTGTTATAGTAACTAAAGGAGAGAGTAAATCACTAGCTTATCTTTTTAATATACGAGTTATAAATGATTCTAAGTACATTTATAAACTTCTTCTTAACACTATAAAAGAACACCTAGTGCATTTTTATATTAAATTTGAAGAAGCTCCAGAATGTAAAAAACTAAAACAACAATATAGTAAATTATTATCTAAACGACCATTTTCTGTTTTGCTACCGGTTACAAATACTTTTAAAGATGATATATTTGTAAAATACTTTAATAAAATGTTAGGAGAGGAATCTTGCCTTGATGTGAAAAATATAGACAAAATTTATGAAGATAATTTTTTTAAAACACCCGTTGATAAACCATTAAACGGCCAAACGTATATCTTAAAGTTTAAGTCAAATGTATATGAAGATATTAATAAAAATAATAACGCAACTCCTGTAGATAATAAACCTAGAATTGAGCCTATTCCAAAGCTGAAAGAAATTAAATTAAATAATGATACTAAAGTTACTGAAGTTACTAAAGTTACTGAAGTTACTGAAGTTACTGAAGTTACTAAAGTTACTAAAGTTACTAAAGTTACTAAATGTACAGCCAAATTAGATACTAGTAAAATTAATGAAATTAGTGAAATTAATGAAATTAAAAAACCAGTAGTAATAACAGAAAATAAAAATAATACTTTAAATACCCCTAGACCACTACCTAAAATAGCTAAAGAGACATTCATTACAAAAACGCCTGTTGAAAGTAGTGATATTAAAAAAACAGAGGTTATAAAAGAAATAAGAGATACTAAAAAAACCGGAGATGTAGAAGGTAGTAAGGATGGAAGAGGTACTACAAAAACAAAAGGTGGTAAAAATAAAACACCTAGTACACAAAGCAGTATAGATGATAAAAAACCATGTTGTTGTAATAAATGTTGTTGTAAATGCTGCCAAACTAGAGGATAGTTGGAATATAATTATAATGTTGGTGATGTGAAAAGTAGCTAACGAAGAAAAGTAAATAATGTGTAAAGTACATTCTTAATATTAATCTTTAAAATTTTATAACTATTAAAAAAATGCCAAAACAGGTTAATTCAGAGCAAGATAATATTCGTAATTTCTGTATCATAGCACATATTGATCATGGTAAGAGTACACTAGCTGATAGGTTATTAGAACTTACTGGTGCTATTTCTACTTCAAATGTCAAAACACAGATACTAGACGACATGGATTTAGAGATAGAAAAAGGTATAACAATTAAAAGTCATGCAATCCAACTAGAGTATAATTATAACGGATGTAACTATATATTGAACCTTATTGATACTCCAGGACATGTAGATTTTTCTTATGAAGTGTCTAGATCTGTGACTGCTTGTGAAGGTGCATTATTACTAGTAGATGCTACTCAAGGTATTCAAGCACAGACTATTTCTAATCTATATATGGCTATTGACCATAATTTAACTATTATTCCGATAATTAATAAAATAGATCTTCCTGGGGCTAGAATTGATTTAGTAAAGCAGGAAATTATAGATTTAATAGGTTGCGATGAAAGCGAGATAATATTAGCAAGTGCTAAGACAGGAGAAGGTATAAATGATGTACTGAAGGCCATTATAAATAAAATACCAAGCCCTAAAGGTGATTTAACTAAACCATTACAGGCAATGATATTTGACTCTGTATTTAATTCCTACAAGGGTATTGAAGTTTATTTCAGAATATTTAATGGAGAAATACGTTCAACTGATGTCGTTAGATTTATAAATACTGGCAAGGAATATAATATTAATGAACTTGGAGTATTAAAGTTAAAACAGGAATCATGTGATTATTTAAGTGCAGGGAATGTGGGATATTTAATTTCTGGAGTAAAAAAGGCTACAGAAATTAAAGTTGGTGATACAATTACTAATGTTAAAAATCCATGTAAGGATCCTATTAAAGGTTTCGCTGATGTAAAACCAATGGTTTTTGCTGGTATTTACCCAGTTGATAGTACAGAATACGATTTACTTAGGGAGGCAATAGAAAAATTACAACTTAACGATGCATCTTTAATTTGGACAAATGAAAGTTCTATAGCCCTAGGATATGGATTTAGATGTGGTTTTTTAGGAATGCTACATTTAGAAGTCGTTCAGGAAAGATTATTTAGAGAATTTGGAATATCTGTAATAAGTACTGTCCCTTCTGTTGAATTCCATGTTTATGATAGTGCAGGTGGGATTATAATTGTTGATTCTCCATCAAAAATGCCAGATCCAAGCTGTATTTCGAGGATAGAAGAACCAATTGTAAATGTAAAGATAATTACCAAAACAGCGTTTATTGGAGACATAATTACATTATGTACTAACAAGCGTGGTACATTACTTAACCAGAATTTTATATCGCAGGAAAGAATAGAGTTGACATTCAATATTCCGTTTGTTGAGATGGTATTCGACTTCTTTGATAAATTAAAGTCTATTTCAAAAGGATATGCTTCACTTGATTATGAAATGTCTGGATACCAGGTGTCAGATATGGTTAAATTAGATATATTATTGAACCATTCTAAAGTTGATGCATTTTCAACTATAATACATAGATCTAAAGCAGATTATTTTGGACGAGAGTTATGTGGAAAATTAAAAGAATTTATTCCTAGGCAGATGTTTGAAGTTCCAATACAAGCAGCAATAGGTGGTAAGGTGATAGCTAGAGAGACAATAAAGGCATTTAGAAAGGACGTTACATCAAAGTGCTATGGTGGTGATATATCAAGAAAACGTAAATTATTAGAAAAGCAGAAAGAAGGGAAGAAAAAAATGAAACAAATAGGTAATGTAGAAATACCTCAGGAAGCATTTATATCAATTTTAAAGATATGATATTCTTTATTGTTTTCTTTACAACCGTTTTAATAAATCATTGTTGCTCTAACTGCTGTTGTAAGTGCTGTAAATATTCTGCTATAGAAGAAAATAATAATGAAAAAAATCAAAAAGGATATTTTATTCCATCGAGATATTTTAATAAAAGTACTCTGGATGAAAGATATGAGATAAAGGATCCAAATGAACGGACAATTACATCGTCTGAATTATTTGTGGATAGTGAAATACCTTATAAAACTCTTCTTAATATAGAATGGGCTAATAATAATTGTGCAGTTTTGTCAGTTGTAAGGTTATTAATATCAGAAAAGAATTTCCTTGATAGATTATTGAATAAGAAATTAGTTGACCCTTCAAAATTTAAATTCATGAATGCAAATTCAACTAAAGAAAGATTAGCTTTATCTAATATTCCTGAAATTTTAGATAAAACATCTAATCTATGTAAGAGTATTTTGAATGGCGAAAAGGCGGCCTATGGGGACTTCTTGGATTGGTTAGGAAATCAGCATCAATCTGACCCTAATTATTATCTATCAGAATTTGTATGTATATATCTTAGAAATGATTTTGATTGTGTTATAGACGATATAAAAAAAAGAATGAAATCAAAAAAATTATCCTACATGTGGCCTTCATCCTGTTACAAAGGGGATGAATGTATTACGGGTAAATACATAATATTCGAATGTGAGCTTAAAGATGTAAAAGTAATTTTAGACGATGATATTGAGATAGTGCAATCATCAGGTGAGACAAAATATTATGAACTTATTGGTTCTATTTGGTCATGTGGAAATGTACTTAACCCAACTACAAGTAGTGCTGATCATGTATGTATTGTGCCTGTTTTCGACAAAAATAAAAATAAACTTGGTTATGTAAAGTACCAATTTGATACTGTATCGGATGTAAAACCATTAACTTATTGGAACAATGTAGATAACTTTGGTAAATGGGAGAATCCAAGACCATATCTTGCTATTTATAGATTAGAAGATGAAGCTTTGAATGATTAGGCAATATATTTCAATTAAAATTTTGTTTTTGCGTTTTTTTATTAACATATTTATTATGATTATGGTAAAAAAAAACAGAGCTGCTTTGTTCGTGGTTGCGAATTGTGTTAATATTAACTGCGGTAATATATGTAATAGCTGTAAAGGCTCAGAGGAAGATAAATTAAAATCAGAGGCTAAAGCTGTCACTGAAGACATTGTAAAAAATATTCCTGATATTACAATTGCAAACTGTAAAAAAGTAGAGGGGCTTGCTATTGATAATAATACAAATATTGTTGTTAGTACAGATGATACTGGTACGAAATTTGGATACAATGATGTTATTGACATAACTGGTGCGCTCGAGAATTTTAAAGGAGCAATTAAGGCTGCTATTCAGAAAGATAATTTCTTTAAGATAGGTAAATATATAAATGGTAGTGAAATTTTCAAATCGCTTTCAACGAAAATTAATAATGTTTTAGATGAAATTTTTGGATTTAATGTTAAAGCGAATATATCGCATCTTCGTTTACGTATTAAATTTAATATACATAAAGATATTAAATTTAATGATATTTTTGGATTTGATTTTCCATCCACAATCGAAGGGTTTAAAAATGTTAAATATCCTTCATATAAATTCATAAAGGATTTTATCATTGCTATTATAGATAATCTAGGTTTTGAGGTATATTTTGACGATAAAAATTGTTCGAAAGGGCAGTCATCCAGGTTAAAAGATGAGAAGTTAATATTTAAATATGAAGAAATTAAAAACATTAACTCTGGGTCTACAAATGAAGTAATTATAAGGATTATATCATTTTTTGATGGTTTTAGGTTTATAAATAATAAAGCTGTAACTGATATATTTAGCCAAATATCTCATGATTTGGTAAGCGCAGGTTTCGATCATAAGACGGGAACTTTTAAAAATCAGGAGAAATTTAATGAAGTTATACAGAAAATTCCGGCCTTTGCTAGTGCATTAAATAAAGTGCCTATTTTTAGTAGAGGACTTAAGCTTATTATAAATTTAAATATCGCTAATCCACTGGAAAGTTGGGTTTGTTATAATGAATCTTCTGTCCCAACATCAACTACAGCGTAATGAAATAATATAATTTACTATTATATTACTATATATTAAGTTTTATTACCTCTTTGCTTATTTACATTTGTCATATTTTATAAACTATTTAAATATACACATATTGAATTGTTTTATGTATTATTTTTATATTTGAATTACAATATCTTATAGATTTAAATAATATCTATATTACTTGCCTATATATCAGTAAAAATATTTATACGATATGTTCTATTATGATTACTAAAGAAGATTTTGTATTCCCATATCTTATAGATTTAAATAATACTTATACTACCTTATTCAATAACTTTCATGTAATAATTAACAATGAAAAAATGAAAAATGATTTATTTAGAAGAAATCGACTAAACTTATTGAACACATTCTGGCGTTATCACCAAACCTTGATGGGAGTTTTATAATCCTAGTATAACCTCCATTCCTATTTTTTATACGCTCAGATATGTTATTGAATAATTCCTTAACGGCCCCTTTATTTACTAACTTAGAAAAAACTAACTTTCTAGAATTCATAGAACTATCCTTAGCTATCGTTAATATAGGTTCTACAAATTTTTTAAGTTCCTTACCCTTTGCTAATGTAGTAACAATCCTTTTATGATTTATTAGCGATATAGATAAGTTCTTTAATAAAGCCTTTCGATGTCCGCATTTCCTTGATAAATGATTAAATTTTCTACCGTGTCTCATAGTCCAAATTTTGATACATCCATTCCAAATTCTAAATTGTTTAATTCTAAAAATGTAGTTATTTCTTCCATAGTCTTATCACCAAGGTTCTCTATTCTAAATATTTCATCCCTTGTGAGTTTCACTAAGTCCTTCAAATAGATTATATTTTTACAATTTAAACAATTTAACGCTCTTTTCCCAAAGTGTGCACTAAAGCTACTTATTGGTTTATTCAACAATTCCTTTATCTTCAATGTATTAACATCTAATATCTTCTTATCCAAGTTAGACTCACTTTCTGTTACGAACTTACCATAGTTCATAAATAGCTCAAAATGTTTCATTAATATACCTGCGGCTTGTTTCATTGCCTGTTTAGGGGTTAATGCACCATTTGTTTCTACATCTATTTTTAATGAATTATAATCCAACTTATTTCCGACCCTAAGATCGCTAACATTGAAAGCTACATTCTTAACTGGACTGTAGATAGAGTCAATATAAATTTTACCAATTTTCCCTTCGTTGGTCTTGGCACTATCAGCTATTTCAAATCCATATCCAGAATTTATATGTAATGTCATCTCAAAATTTAAATTCTCTGGGAAATGGCAGATCTCTAAATCAGTGTTTATGACTTTAAAATTCTTAGAAAAATCATTTATATCACCGCCTGTAAACACCTTCTTATTTATCTTAACTTTTACAGACTCAGAATCTTTATTGTCTGATATATTCTTGATACTAAGTTTTTTAAGATTTAATACAATCTCGACAACATCTTCATATACTCCAGGGATTGTTGAAAATTCATGCTCTACACCTGGAATTTCTATTGCATAAACAGCATATCCTTTTATACGAGATAACAAAACTCTCCTAAAAGCATTACCTACTGTTATACCAAAACCATTTTCTAATGGAGATAAAGAAAAAGTACATTTACTCTCTCCTGATTCCAAAATATTAACCTTATCTGGAATTAATAACCCATCAAAATCCAAAACCTTATTCATAAATACAACTTTATTCAAATTTATCTGGAATAAAACTCAATTACATTCTTGTAATCAAGCTTTTCTGGAATGTCAGTAATAGTAGGAGATCTCACTATCTCCCCTTCTTTCTTCACAGCGTCCCATTTTAACCAACTATTTTCAATAATAGGCCCAGAAATCTCACAATTTATATTTTTATTAGCTTTTGCTTTATCACTAAGAGATATTTTATCATTTACTTTTACCTGATAGGATGCTATATTAACCTTCCTTCCATTTACACATACATGTTTATGCGATACTAATTGTCTACAGGCTCTCCTAGTTTTACAAAAACCAAATCTATAAACTACATTATCCAATCGTGACTCTAAAATCCTAGCTAGCAAATCTTCAGTATTTTCCTTTTTCTTCGTTGCAAAATCTACATAATTAGACAATTGCCTCTCGCGCATATTATAAAGGTATAAAACATGTTTTTTACTACCAAGTAAGACGCCATATTCAGAAACACCACGCTTTCGCTTAAACTTCTTTTTAATTGTACTCCTGTTTTGATATGCTTTACTCACTCCAAATACTTGTGAGTGAAATCTCCTATCTATTTTTGTTCTAGGTCCTAAATATCTACTCATATATTAATTTCTTCTTATTTTTCTAGGTCTACATCCACCAAAAGGCAAAGATGTCCTATCAGTAATGCTTGTTAATCTTAACCCACATTCGACCAATGTCCTTAAAGCAGTTTCCCTACCAATCCCAACACCTTTCAAAAAAACATCCAAACTCGTTATTCCATATTCTACTGCTGCTTTCCCACAATCCTCTGCTACATACATCGCTGCTACAGGAGTAGTCTTCTTTTTAGCATTTTTAAATCCAGCTTTACCACCAGATGACCATGCAACAGTATCTCCCATATTGTTAGTTATTGTTATAATTAAATTATTAAATGAAGCATTAATATATGCACGGCCATTAGGCGTTACAACAACAGATCTCTTTTTTTTTCTCAAAACTTTACTCATATTACTTTTCTGCTTTCTTCTTATTGGCAACAGTCTTTCTAGGCCCCTTTCTTGTCCTGCAATTAGTCCTAGTTCTCTGTCCTCTTGTAGGTAAATTCTTCTTATGTCTAATACCCCTGTAACACCTTATATCACAAAGGGATTTAATATTCATATGTATTTCTGCACGCAATTCCCCTTCACATTTAATATGTTTTTCAATATAAGAAGTTAATATAGCTCCTTCTTCCTCTGTACACTCAAAAGTCTTCTTGTTTTCTATATTAGTCGCTTCTAAAATCTTTTTAGCCATAGGCCTACCTATACCGAAGATATGTGTCAATGATATCTCAAGTGATTTATTACTTGGTAATTCAATTCCTAATATTCTCATATTCTAACCCTGTCTTTGTTTAAATCTTGGATTCTTTTTGCAAATAACGTACAGAACCCCCTTTCTCTTTACTATTTGACAATCAGCACTTCTCTTCCTTAGTGAAGACCTAACTTTCATACTTTTTTAAGTTAGATAACATTTTGGAAAAACTTTAAAATTAAATAAAAAATTTTCCTACATGATTGTTAAATACAGTTTTTTTGTAAATTTTGATTGTTTCATAATCGTTTGTTCTGAATTTAGGTTCTCAACAATAATCTATATTCAAAATTAATGGTAGAAAATTTTTTTATACATTTTTGTTTTATAAATATAAGAATGAATATGTTTTTTTTGAAGTATATTACATTAACAGTTATATGTGTTTCATCACTACAGTTAATATATAGTGGATGTTGTAACTGTAGCGAAGATAGCAAAAATAAGACTTTGACTGATTTACAGAAGAAAGTCATACAATGTAAAGAGGCTCTTCGTAAGGACGAAGATAAACTTGTTAAATATATTAAGACACAATTTAAACTAGACGATAAAGACATCATAAGAAAAACGTTCTCTATTTGGACAGACTATACTATCGAAATGTTCTTAAAAATTGTTGAAGATAAAAAAAAAATTAATAATGCAGCAGGAGATGACAAACGGAATCTTGAGGAAGAATATGATAAGAAATACAATCCTTTTTTGGTCTCATTTGGAAAGAAGGTTGATGATTTAACAGAAGAACGGACTAATATGTCTAATGACACGAATATTGGTTTCCCAGTGCTTATGATTAGCCATAATGCCAAAGAATCTGACGTTGCTGGTATACCAGCAGGATCATTTTTACTTGTTATTAACAGAGAAAATGTCATAACCGGTAAAGATCTAAGTGATGCAAAATTTGTTTTTGATGATGGGATGTACACTTTACAATGTGAATATCCGGAAGATTCAAATGATATAAAAAATGCAGACGGTAAGTAAAGTTAGGTTCACAGTTAAAATATGAAGAAGTATATTACATTAGCAGTTACATGTGTTTCATCACTACAGTTATTATATGGTGGATGTTGTAACTGTAGCGAAGACAACAAAAATAATGACCCAGAAGGATTCAATGATTTCAAGGAATTTCTGAAAAAAGAAGAGACAAAAATTATAGATTATATTAAAAATGATCTTCGAAATGCTGGTATTAATTTAAATTCTGATGATTTTCAAGTTAGATATTGTTGGACAGATGACATTTTGAGGCAAATTTGTAATACTAAAGCCTTTAAACTTACACGTGAAGAATATGATAAATTAGGTTACGAGGAAAAAAATAAGACAAATTCTGAATTTGATAAGATTGATAATGCAATTAATATTATAGAAGGTAGGTTATATAAAGAATTTACAGACCTAAATAGTTCTGGCAAGGATTCATGTATATTTAGTGTGCAAGTTAAACCTTATGATAATTTCCCTGCAGCGACTAATATCAAAATTTGGGTTTTTGTCACTTATCGCGAAGGAGTAGTTACGAAAGAGATTTTAGAAAAAGCTGGTTTTACAGTAGATGAGGGCGGTTTTTGTAGGAAAGGTGGCTTAATTTAATTAATTTTTTTTTAATAATATATTTTTTAATTAATTTTTTTTTAATAATATATTTTGTTTAACGCTAATACATGAAAAGGATAACTATAGCATCTGTAATCGGGTTCTCTACTCAATTAATGAATTGGGGGGGGTGTTTTGAATGCGAAAATAAAAATAAAGTAGACAGCCTAAAAAAAAATTTAGACGACTTAAGAAAAAAAAATTTAGACGACTTTGAAAAACAGAAAAAGAGCCTTAACTTTCTTGCCGATCGAAGAAATTATGTATCTTCACTTGTTGACCAAGATCTTAAATTATATAATGACCTTGTTTTTAAAGGTAGACTTATGTGTTATTGCCTTTCAGGGCGTATGTTTATGGATGGAATGACAGATGAGATTAACGAAAAATATAAATTAATTATTACAAATAATAGCTTAGATGATAAAACTAGGTTGGGGCAGACCATTGAACTCCTATCTAGCTACATTCAGAAAGCATTTGAGGCAGAGAAAAAAGCAGGTAAACATGTAGAAGAACCTAGTAAAAAACTCCATACAACTGTATATGTTAAACCTATTCATTCCAAAGAATTTGACTATACGTATTTTTCAGCCTTTGTTTGTATAGGATATAGTGAAGTTGCATCTAAATTTTTTAAAGAAGACCTTGGATACATGGGATTTCCAATTTAATTAATAATCAAGGTATATTGTTTAGAATATTTTGATTTAACCATTTACTAAAAAACGGTGCAAACGGATATATCATAACTGATATTTTCTCTAAACATTCTTTCAAAATTGCAAAAACTAATGCGCAGTCGTTTAGATCATCATTTCTAGAAAAGCGCTTTCTATTCAATCTTACATACCAATTACTTAGATCATCTATAACAAAATCATTAATTATTCTAACAGCCTTTGTTGGATTATATTCAGTTAATTCAACCTCAACTTCATCTATAACAGAGTTGAGTCTCGATAATATCCATTTGTCAATCTTATTTTGGCACATATTATAAATACCATTTATATTGACATCAATATTTTTAATTTTATCCTCGACACAATTATAGTAGATTGCAAAGAAATTATAAGTATTAAATAATGTAGAAAAAAACTTCCTAGATACTTCTTTAACACCTTCAATATCGAATTTTAAATTATCCCAAGGATCTGAATTAATAATCATATACCATCGTACTGCATCTGATCCATATTCTTCAAATAATTCAAAAGGATCGACTGTATTACCTAGTCTTTTAGACATCTTATTTCCATTTTTATCTAACACTAATCCATTTGAAACTACATTTTTATAACATATATCATCAAATAACATTGTAGATAATACGTGTAATGTAAAGAACCACCCTCTAGTTTGGTCTACGCCTTCACAAATGAATTCCGCTGGGTAGGAATTCTTAAATTCTCCATTATTCTCGAAAGGATAATGAAATTGTGCAAAAGGCATACATCCAGAATCGAACCATACATCTAATATTTCAGGTGCTCTATACATCTTCCGTCCATTGTTACTAACTAGAATAACTTCATCAATATAAGGTTTATGAATATCGAATAGATTAGTGTTTTGTGTTAACTTTAGTTTTTCGTTGGCTTTTTTTATTTCTTTATTAAGTTCATCAATAGAACCAATACATTTTATTTCACTTCCATCTTCAGTTAGCCAAATAGGTATTGGTGTACCCCAGAATCTATTACGGCTTATATTCCAATCAACCAAATTATCTAACCAGTTTGCAAAACGCCCCAACCCAACATTTGTAGGGTGCCAATTTACCTTTTTATTTAATTCTATTAATCTATCTTTCACTGCTGTAGTTTTTATAAACCATGATTTTAATGGATAATATATTAATGGTTTATCAGTTCTCCAACAATGAGGATATGAGTGTTCATGTTTTTCTGATTTAAAACATAATCCTCTAGATTTTAAATTTTTAATTATTTCGACATTGACATCTATAATATTTGGATCATCTTCTTTATAATATTCTTTTCTGACATATAAACCACTCCAGATGTCTACCTCATCAACATATCTACCTTCTTCATCTACAATAGGTACTCTCCTTCCATTTCTATCGACAGTTATTTCATTAATATTATTCTCCTTGGCTACTCTTCTATCATCAGTTCCAAATGATGGAGAAATATGTACTATTCCAGTCCCATCTGTAGTCGTAACATAATCTGCATTTATGACTTTAAAAAGTGTATTAATATTCATTATGTCTACTGATGTGTTATCTGTCTTTAGTCTATATAGTGGTTCATAGGTTAATCCTAATAATTGACTACCCTTAAATTCGTTTATAATTTCATATTCAGACTGATCATTGAAATATCTTACAAGTGCCTCTTTAGCTAAAATTACATTTATATCTTCATTTGAATATTTATTTTTATATTTTACCTCTACGTAAGTTATATTGCTATTAACTGCTAAGGCACTATTGGATGGTAATGTCCATGGAGTTGTTGTCCAAGCAATGAAATATGTGTTATCTTTATTTAAACATTTAAACATTGCAGTAACTGTTATATCTTTTATAATTTTATAACATCCAGGTTGATTTAATTCATGTGAACTTAGTCCTGTACCTGCAGCTGGAGAATATGGTTGAATACTATAATCTTGATATATTAATCCTTTGTTATATAATTGTTTAAACGCCCACCATTCAGATTCTACATAATTCTGATCGCATGTTATATATGGATGTTCTATATCTGTACAATAGCCATGTATTTTGGTTAATTCTTCCCAATTTTTTATGTACTTGTAGACCGAATTATGACATTGACTATTATAATCTTTGACAGATATTTTAGTTCCGATATCCTTCTTTGTAATATTTAGATCCTTTTCTACTTTTAATTCTACTGGAAGTCCATGGGTATCCCATCCAGCCTTATTATAAATTGAATTTCCTTTTAGATAACTGAATCGACAAAATATATCCTTCAATGTTCTAGACAAAATATGGTGTATTCCAGGTAATCCACTCACTGAAGGTGGCCCATCGTAACATGTAACATAGCTTTTATTACTTCCGTCGTGAGTCGGATTATCTGGCTCAGTATTTTTATTTATTTCAACTAAATTTAGTGATTTGTAAGTTTTGTACATTTATATAGTTTGGATAATTAAAAAACGTGTGTTTTAAAAAATTAATAGCTTATTTTCTTTGTGAGAATATGTCGGTTATTTATTTAGAGCTATATTTAATTTATATATTTGTGAATTCAGTAGTTTATTGTCTGGTTCTACAGCATTTACAACAGCAACTACAGTTAGCACTCTGTGTATCAGTGGTTCCTTTAGTATTGTTTTTACCATTTCCTATTGTTTTTTTACTTTTATTGCCATCTTTCTTGTTAGGTTTTTTACCTATTTTATTCAAAGTTTTATTATTAGTCTTTGCTTTTTTTTTGCGAATCATTGGTTTCATCTTATTTTGGTCACTAATTGCAAAAGACTTTTTGTCATCATGGTATTTTTTATTTTGAAGAATTCTAATATTATTATCAGATATTATAAGTACATTTTCTTTTACTTTTTTCTCTTCTTCTTGTTCTACTTCTTCTTGTTCTACTTCTTCTTGTTCTACTTCTTCTT
>AUXO015075019.1_pt1 | contig 51453 bp, 93 predicted proteins | sample 768731 | NCBI WGS metagenome assembly AUXO01 (sample SAMN02715735, study PRJNA202380) | gut metagenome | biome: sheep rumen | host: Ovis aries | place: New Zealand: Palmerston North | reverse complement strand
ATCTCTCGAACTGTGCAAGTCTGGGAAGCAACAACAATCTGACAGACTTGGAGGACGGAAGTCAGGACTATGTGAATGTTCTGCCTAGGGCAAGCCAGACTCTGGCTTTCGACTTCAGGGAGATTGACATGGGTGGCACACAATTGAAGGGTGTGAATTTGAAGGACGGATCCGTGTTGGAGACTATAACATATTCCGAGGTGGTCAGGGACGTTGTATTGAAGAACCAGGGAGCGTTGACAAAAGTCAATATTCCTCTGGATTCAAGTACGACGATGGAGAGCCTGATTATTGAAAATTGCAATAATCTGGAGGAAATAACATGGATTTAAAATTTAAAGATAATAATAAGTTAAGATTTGCTCCTTTTATTCAACTTGAGTATATCGAGAGTACTGGTACTATTACACATACTAAAACTTATGTTGATGGTACTGTCAAATCAAAGACTATTACATTCAGATTTAAGACTCCTGTCGCTGCAGTTACAACCAGACACAACGCTCCATTACAAGCAAGTCTTTACAATGCTGGTTATGCAGATAGAGCTGATATTACTATGGACTATGAGGTTTGGCAAGTTCGAGATTTAAGTTTTGCTTTGATTAGTGGAAATACATTACTTCATTTAGGTGAGTTAAATGACTTTCTTAATCTTAGTATGACTGACTTAGATTTGAGTAATTGTACAAATCTTGGTAATAATTCAAATTTAGTAGAACTTGAAGATGGAACACAAGATTATATTAATGTATTTCCGAGAGCCAGCCAAACACTTACTTTTGATTTTGAAACCATTGATATGAGCAATACTCATCTTGCAGGCATCAACCTTAAAGATGGTAATGTACTTCAAAGTATTACATATGGTGATTATGCAAGGGATGTAATAGTAAGAAATCAGAGTGTTGTGGAAGAGATTGTAGTACCTGCAGAGGCTGCAACCACACTCGAAAATGTAATAATTGAAAACTGTAATAATATAGAAACTATTGAGCTATGTTCTTAAAATTAAATAACAATCCAAAACTTGCAAATCCAATTACAGGTACTATAGTAGATAATATAGCATTGACTGTAGATAAGCTCTTTATAAGAAATTGTCCTCTAGTAGATGGTTATGCCAATCTGAAGAAAATATATGATGTTCAATCAGACAATGGTAGTATCGTTCTTTCTCGTGTCCGTGTAGACATTGGCAATGTCAGTGGTCCTTTATCAGAACTCATGCAATATTCTTCTATGGCAGGTTTCAACGATGCTGGAGAAGAACAAGCTAAACCAAGATTAGTTGGTACATGGACTGTAAATGATTGGTATACACAAGAACAAGTTGCTACTGCGCAGGCTGCTTTTGATGGACTTACTGTAGTTGGAGATAGTAATTACCTTATCAATTTTGATGATTTGGCAGTACAATGTTTAGATGATACTAAACCAAATTATAATCCTGCTGTGGCAATAGTCCTACAATCGCACAATATAGGTATTACTTTAAACAAACCTCCTGCAGATGGTGGTAGATGGTTTATAACTAAAAATGATGCATCCCTCATAAATGTTTCCATATTGTTTGAGGCCAAAGTGGATGTAGTAGATGCAAATAAAATAGTTAGTGATGATGAAACATTAAGCTATCCGTTTGTTTCATTTAATGAATTTCAATATTTTACTACAGTTAATAATACAGCTAAGTATGGTAATTACAATATAACTTTCTATAATTGTACTAAACTTGAACAAATTACACTCCCACAAACATTGACTTCTATCATATCACGTTATGATAATTTTGGAGGATTTACTGGATGTACTAGTCTTAAACAAATAGATTTAAGCAATATAACATATTTATATATGTGTTTTGTTAATTGTACAGAACTAGAAGATGTCATATTTGGAAATATAACATCAATAAATGGCGCATTTCTTGGTTGTATTAAATTAAAACTTAGAGAATTACCTACTTCATTAACATCAATTAGTGGTAAAGCTTTTCAAGGGGTTGGCAGTAATTTGACCTTAACACCTGATGATTTAATAGATGTCAACTTACCTAATCTTACAAATAGCTTAGGACCTGCATTTCACGGTTGTACTCTAATAAAAAGAGTGTTGAATTTAGGAAATATTACTCGTTTACAAAAAGACACGTATTATACTGGTACATTTAGTAAATGTCCAAACTTGGAATTTATAGAGTTGCCTTCAACACTAACAACAATCGATGAGTTTAGTTTTACAACACACATTCCATCGAGAACTGGTTTGAAAGAAAATGCTATTATTCACTTAAAATCAGTAACTCCTCCTTCTTTTGGTCATAAACAAATATGGCCTAATTCGGTTAAAATATATGTTGGTGATGGATCTTCAGCAACCAATGATGATACAATTCTTCAAGCTTATTTAGCAGACACTAATTGGTCAACATTCTCCAGTAGATTAGACACTTGGTATAATTATTTACACCCAACAACTTAAAGCTATGATTAAAGAAGATGATATTATAAAAGCAGAAGAAGGTAAAATCCTTCTTTATAAACCTGAGAATAAACCTTGGGGAAAGGCTGCCCGACTTGCACAATACAAAGGCCATATCCTCACAGAAGAAGATTTTGAAGAAGTTGACGAGAGTAATCTAGAATGTATTGACAATGTCTGGTATGACTTTAGAAATATGTCCTATGCTGCTATCAAGACTCTTATTATCAAACTTCATTATTCTAATGATGACCAAATTGCTATTATGTTGAATGATGATGAAGATAAGATGAGAGAGATGCAGGAGTGGTGTGAGTATGCTAGCATCATTGCTTGTAGGTGTACGAATGATATATCTGAAAAAGTAATAACAATTCCAACGACTACAAAAGTATTCAGAATGTATGGTTTTCCTCCTGATTGTATAATACATTTTTTGGCATCAACACCACCGACAATATGTTCACCTATACATACTCGTGTAAACCTTTATGTAGGAGATGGTTCTTCTGCAGCTCACGATAATGCAGTTCGTCAAGCATATCTTGCAGATTCAACATGGTCAACCTACTCCAGCAGATTAGACACATGGTACAATTACTTGCATCCTTAATTTTAAAAAAGATCAATAAATAAATTATGGTACAAACATACGATATTCTAATAGCAGGAGAAGGTAAACTCCTGTACTATCCTGCGGAAAACATAGTCTGGGGGAAGATGGCCAGACTTGCAACATATAAAGGTCATCAGCTGACAGCGGATGATTTCTCGGAAATAGACGAAACCGATGTTGTCAAGATCGATGGTGTGAAGTATGTGTTCTACAACTGGAAATACTCAGACATTGTCGAGTTCATAATAAAGTGCAAGTATACATACGACGCACAGATCGCATTGATGCTGAACTACCAGATGGATCCAGAGAAGTATGAAGAGAAGTACGAGGAGATGCAAGAGTGGAGGGAGTATGCCAAGGAGATAGGCAGGAAGTTCGATCCTGTTGTGGAGGAGAAAGAGGGGAAGAAAAAAGGGAAGTAAGAAGGAGGCGAGATATGGATATAAAGTTGAAGGATAATAGTAAATATTCATAGGTAAAGGTATTTCTCAACAAGATGATGAATCACTTCTGCAAGTTTATAGAGCAGATAGTGGATGGTCGTCTCAATCATCAAAGATGGATACATACTATAATTATTTACACCCACAATCATAACAAGAAAGGTTCGGTGCACAGCCGAACCTTTTCCTTTCTTATAGTTCCTTGATCTTCTTCTTTTGTTCCTTCGTTAGTTCACTCTCTTTCGGAATATCACATTCGACGGTTATTATGTAGTCAGCCTTCATGCTTGGATTGTTCGGATCAGGGAATCCCATTCTCGACAACTTCAAAACCTTTCCGGACTGCGTACCTCCTTCGATGTGTATCTTCTTCTTTCCACCTATGTAAGGAATCTCCACATCGTTTCCGAACACCATGTCCTTGTAGTTCATCCTCAGTGTATACAGAAGGTTGTTCCTTTCATCCCTCTTCAACCCCCTTCCGTCTTTTTTCTCGCTCACGACAACCAGCAAGTCTCCTGGGACTCCCCTGTGCGGACCGTCGTTTCCTTTCCCTCTGACTATGAAATATGCGTTGCTGAACATTCCTGCAGGGATGTCGAACTCTACTTCCGTCTGTTTTTCCTCCAATCCTGTTCCGTGGCAGTTCGGGCACGGATCCTTTATGTACGAACCTGTTCCGTGGCAATACGGGCATGTGGACATGTTCTGCATGAACATGTTTCCTCGCCTCTCGTTCTGCATTATATAGCCAGTTCCGTGACAGTGCGGACACTCTCCTGTGTCGTTTGATTCGGAACCAGAACCGTTGCACCTGTGGCAGTGGACTTTCTTGTTTATCTTGACTTTTTTGTGTGCTCCGTAGAATATCTCGTCAAGATCCATCTCCATCCTTATTTTCAAATCGTCGCCTTTCTCTTTCGGCTTTGAGTGCATTCCACCTCCTCTTCCGAAAGGATCGAACGGGTTGAAGTCTCCCATGAACGGATCGAATCCGCCTCCTTGGAAAGCCTGTTGTGGATCCGTCGTCCCGAACTGGTCGTACATCCTCTTCTTTTCAGGATCCGACAGGGTTTGGTATGCCTCGTTTATCTCCTTGAACTTTTCCTCGGCTCCTGGATCCTTGTTTACGTCTGGATGGTATTTCTTAGAAAGTGATCGATAATTCTGACGGATTTCGTCCTGTGAAGCCGTTCTCGAGACCCCGAGTATGTCGTAGTAGTTTTTGCTTGCCATGTTTATTTTGTTTCTTCTTGTTTGTTTTTTAATTCATTCAATAAAATAGGGATGAAATTTTCTTCCATCCAGCAATGAACTTCTCCCTCATCGATAGTTTCCCTGTTTCTGACATGATCGTTTATCTTGTCATACAGAGCCCTTTCTGCTTCTGAAAGATTGCCTCCTATATCTATGAACAATCTCCTGTGTTGTTCGTTGCGTGGGTTTATTCCGTCTGTTGTGAAAATATATGGACGATCTTCAATCCAAACATCGTCGCCCTCATAGTTGCAGACTCGAGTCTTTATGACAGCAAGCACAGGGTAGTTTCCTTCGAGATCAAACCTTTCTATTTGTGCAGGAGTTCCGTTGTCGGTTATTACCTTGTATTTTCCCGACTCGATTTGCTTGCGATATCTTATGTCAAAATTTATTTTCATCTGTTGTATTATGTGTTTGATGATGCAAAGATACCGATAAAAAACAAAATTTTAAAATACAATGCAAAAATTTTCAGTTTTGTTTTCTATTTATGAAAATTATCGGTATCTTTGCATTTGAAGACTAACATATAAAACGATAGAAATATGAATGTGATTAACATCATCTTTATTGTTATCAGTTCTATGTTGATAACATGGTCAATTGTCAAAATTGTATACCAATGTGCCGTGGCCATCATCGAGGCTCTACAGAAACAGTCATGGATTGAGCTCAATTTGAGGTTTCCGATGTTGACGTTGATGATTTCGGTTGCGGTTTTGGTTTTGAGTTGTCTGATTAAATAAACAAAACACATGAAACTTACCAGCGAATATTTAGAATCTGTAGGTTTCAATATCACCGACAACGAATTGGGATCGTTTCGTTTTATCACCGCCTATAAAGCGGTCGGTGAACTTGAGATCAAAGTCGTGTTCTGCAAGACTAACATCAATTTGCGAATATGGCATCGCCAACAAAATGAAAGACCGATAATCAATTTGTTGGATTGCCCAACAATACAGAAGTTCCAGCTTGCCATGCAGCTTGTAGACATACATCCGTCGAATTGTGAAATGGAAAATCATTAAAAAACATTGACAAATGAATAAATTGGAAACACTCCCGAGATATCTGGATTACAAAGGGAAACTCTATTTCTTGACCACCCATATAAACTTCAGAAACCAGATCGTTATTCAGTATGGACGCAAAATGGACGATTATATCTTATCGTATGTCGTCCAGCCTGAACTGAAACCTTATGAACCTGAAGGAATCGAATCGTCGAACGGACGTTTCAACGAAAATATCGGAAACTGCAGGACTCTGGATGACTGTATCGACAGAATCAAGGAGTTGATCGACAAAAACGAATCGATTGAACCATTTTATTATCAGGAAAAGAAATGAAAAACAAAAAACTAGATAAACTTGAAGAGGACATCTACAAAGCGATAGATGAAACGGACGGTGTTCTGATTGCCGAATGTTGGCACATCGACGAAAACGATTTGAAAGAGAGGATCAGATTCCTTTTTTGGGAATATGAGATGCAGAATTTTTTAAGCGATTGATAATCTTTCATCCATGGATTACGAAGAAGCAAAAGAAAAAATCAACAGGTTGCCTGCAATGATTACAATATTTGCCGACCGTTATGATGAGCGTAAAGTAATAAAGGAGGGAAAGAAATGAAGAATCAATTCAATCTTGACCAATGGAAAGTGTCCATTGGCACAACAAGTTGCACCAAACAATACACATATTGGCAGTAATAACAAAATGGTAATCTCCGACAGCATATACAGCAAAAGGTTCGTTTCGAACAACCTCACCGCCCAGAAGTACGGTGAACTGCTTGTTGTCGCTACCCAAATCAGGGATGAGATAAGGGAAATTGTATTCGGTGACATGGGCGAATTTGCCTTGGAAGGTCTCTATGTCGACGAGGAGGAAGGCGTTCCCGCGAACAAGAAGGATCTCATAGAGATGCTTAATACCCAGATGATACTGATTGGGGAGAAATACGGAGTGTGCGAAAAGAAAAAAGCTTGCAGAGACAATTTGATATGAAAAAGATTTTTGCAATAATTTTTGCTGTAATCGCCATCACAGCACTAACGTCATGTGAAGGATACACATGGAAGTACAAGACAACCATAACCTATCACTACGCTGGAGAAAAAGAAACCCATGTTGTAACGGACGAGGAAATATTTTCATTTAATGAGATCATCAGGGAAATCGGTGTTCGCGCTTATGCAAATTCGTTCAACTGTGCTCATGAAGTTGTCCTTATCTACGAAGTATCTCTCTATGGGCGTGGATGGCAGCGTTCTTACTCAAAAGAAATAATGAACGTTCCAGACAAGGCGGTTATAATTGACGAAGTAAAAACAAAAATGGTTTCTAAAACAAAAACAAAATAGAAGCAACATGCTTACAGAAATACAGAAGCAGCACATCGATGTGCTTTATGAAAACGGCATGGATCCGGTTGATATATGTGAACTTGTAGAAGGAGTAAATGCACACGATGTTTTTCTATATTGCAATGAGAAACAACAAGAAAACGGTGTGCAAGAGAAATACAACCAGAAAAAACTTGCACTGAGACTCGTTGATGAAAAGTTCAGAGACAAGGTCGACAAAGGAGGTGAACCGTACTGCGGTCATCTTATAAGAGTTGCAAGAAACGCTGACAAAGTGATGAACGACATGTCGGAATTGTATAATGAAGATGCAGATCCGAAATACTACATTGTTGGACTTCTTCACGATATAATAGAGGACACGGATGTAACAAAGGATAAACTTCTCGAAATGGGCTTTGACGACGATATAGTTGAAGCCATTGATTGTATTTCCAGAAGGAAGAACGAGAGTTACTATGACTTCATAATCAGAATAAAGAAAAATGAAATCGCGACCGTAGTAAAGATATTCGACCTTGAGGATAACATGGATGTCAGACGGTTGAAGAAGTTCGGCGACGAGGAGATGAAGAGGGAAAGAAAATACTGGTACAGCTGGATGTATCTGAATGAAAAGATATCCGAAGGTGAGCTGTGGAGAAATATCGGATAACTCGAGATGAAACATCCGAAAAACAAAAGCATAGGTGAAATTGATGCAAGTAAAATTAACATAATATTCAATGACTGTACAAGAAAGAATTGATCATGAGATGATCGAGGAACCATTCAAAAAAGGATGGAGAGAAGGCACATATGATGATCTGAAATCCGATGGCTATGGGTTTGTTGCCGACTATATCCAAAAGATAAACTGGTGGCACAAAAACAACAGGGTTGCTATATTAAAGTCAACTATAGACGAGAAAGTCTATGTACTCAAACTTTTCTCGGACGATAACGAGTACAGCATCCATATCACACCGAAATATATCGGTGGAGGAACGACATGCAGGATGGGAAAGCCGCTTGAGGATTGGCGCAGAGGACACGATCTCCCAGACGGGGATTGTTCATTAAGCACGATGGAGGAAATCATCTACGCAATCCTGCATGACGAACTTGTTCCTTATGAAGATGGATATCATAAACCTTATCAGGCTGAGGAAGATGTCGAGGAAGACAATATCTGGAAAGCGTATAAGGTTGGTGACAAAATAAAACCAAAGAGAGCGAAAAACGAATACACGGTTGTTGCTGTTTTCGAAGACAACGGTAAGGAATACTATGTCGCAAAAAATAAAGAAATGTATTCCAACATATTCTGTTACGACAGCGAAGGAAATTTATTTAAACACGTATAATGACACACGAAGAATTCAAGAAAGATGTTGAAAAACAGAGACGTTTCATCAACCGGATGTTGAACGGACGAAAGAAAGTCTCCGAGAAAATAGATTTCATTGTCAAAGAAAGATATGCAGATCTGATAGGTAAATTTTTCGTCCTTAAGGATGGAGTAAAATCCTTGTCCCCCAACAAACTGTATCAAGTCAACGATGTTTATTCGGTATCAGATTATGTTGGCAGCAATACAGTAAAAATTGTAATTAAACTTTCCACACTCGAAAAATCATACGACTATTACTTGGATGAATCTGATTATAGAATATTTTCAATTTTTCATTCATCCGAATGTGTTGAATTTACTGTTGAAGAAGATCTTTATGATCTGGTGAAAGGTTGCATAATTACATCAGAGGAAGCGATGAAGAACTATATAATGAAAGATTTTTTCGGTTTAATAAACGAAACTTTCTCTATAAAAGAGGAAAATTAAAAATCATTTTTCCTCTCCGCCTATATAATTTATAGGAAAAACTATCTTTACTTTTTAATGGCGAGAAGCTTTGTGAAATGGGCTGGCGGAAAGTTCCAGCTCCTTGACGAGATAAACGACATCGTGGACTCGATGACCGACGACTGTGAGGAGTTCATATATGTCGAGCCCTTTGTCGGTGGCGGTGCGCTGCTGTTCGACTTGCTTGAAAGGAAGCAGAACCTCAAGATTGCATTCATAAACGACATGAACTCGAACCTTGTGAAGTGCTACAAGGTTATAAAGAGCGACACTCTATACCCTGAACTGAAGAAACGCCTTACTGAGTTTCAGGAAGCATACAACAAAGCCGGATCTTCGGATGACAGGAAGAAGATGTACCTTGATGTCAGGGAGTCTTACAACAAGAGATTCTGCACAGGAAACGACAAAAACGACGTTGAGTGTGCCGCTATGTTCATATTCCTCAACAAGACTGCGTTTAATGGCATATACAGGGAGAACTCAAAGGGTGAGTTCAATGTGCCTTGGAATCAGAGGGAAGACGTGAACCTGTTTGACGAGGAGAACTTCGACACATGTCACAATCTGTTGAAGAAAGTCGTGATGTTGAACAAGGACTACAAGGACACCGACTTCGTCATGCAGATCGGGGACATAGACAGCTGCAAGGTGGTATACTATCTCGATCCTCCATATCGTCCTCTCGAAGGAACCAATTCATTTATAGGATACACAAAGAGCGGGTTCAGCGACAAGGATCAGGTAAGATTGAAGAACTTCTGTGACGAAATAAACAGAAACGGATACGACTTCGTACTTAGCAACAGCAAATCCGGGGATTTCTTCGAGAACTTATATGATGTATATGAGATTGATACCGTTGGGGCAAGAAGGAACATCAACTCCGTAGGAGACAAGCGCGGTGAGGTTGACGAACTGATAATCTACAACAGGAAAAAGAAGAACGTCAGCATAAGCCTGTTTTAAAAGAAAAGAGAGCCGATTGGCTCTCTTTTTTGCTAAAGGCTGTTTGCAGCGTCGTAGCTTTCTATCTTTATGTTGAAAAGTTTCTCTATGTATTTTTCCCTTCTTAGGGATTTGAACACGATATTTCCCTCTGTCATCTCCTTTGCCCCGTCAGCCGACAGACTTTCCTTCCTTGTCGCCTTGATTTCCTCAAGTATAGTGTCAGCCCTATCGTATATGTCCATGTACATATTATAATCCTGAACGCCTTTCTTAAGCAGATCATCAAGTTCGTCCCTGAGATCGTCTATCTTCGACATGAACTCGGCCGCCTTTTCCTTTATGTAGGAGTCGTCGAGATTGTCGGTTGACATGTTGTCGCGATCTGGTTCAACCAGCCACTTGTCGAACAGGACGGAATACACACCCGATGAAGTGTGTTTCTCATTCTTGTCCTGGAAATAAACCTCTACGGGATAACCATATATTTTCAATCCCTCATGTTTCTGGTTCCAAGACTTCTTGAACACATCGAAGAATTTTTTGACAAGTTCAGTGTCGTCTGCAATTTCATTGAAATTTAAAACGATGTGAAGGTCTATGTCCGAATGCTTTTCATTCCAGTTATAGTTGGCAAGAGATCCTGTCATTATGATGTCCTCGACTTCCATGTCCTCAAACTCCGTTCCATCTATGAGATCTCTCGCTATCATTAGCAGGTTCTTTCTTGCATATAGGTCGAGTTTTCCGTTGTGCCAGAAGTATGGATTGAGGTCATTCTTCAGCTTGAAAGACGACAGACTGACATCCTCAGGTTTGACGATTTCTGTGATTTCGGAATATAAGTATGTTTTTTTCAAAGCGGATTTTCTTTTTTCAATATTTATCTTTTTATTAAGGTGTACTTTCAAATTTGATTTTTTATCAGTATCTTTGCAGTGTACTTAAAATATCAAAACATTATGTTATTCAGAAAAAGACTGACAAAGAAATGGATCGAGAAACACTTTCCTATCAACTGGAACGGTTTGTTTCCTGCACGTTATGTTGGAGCCATAGATGACGACAACAGGATTGCCATAGAGATGCGTGACAACGACAAGTTCTGTCTTATGATGGGTTACAATGTGTCATCATATTGGATCTGTGATCTTGAATATGTCTATCAGTTGAAACAGATGATGAAGATCTACAAAATAAAGATGATGCGATATGGCAAGAAATAAAATGTCGCAGGAGCGACTGATCAAAAGGATACTCCACAATTACGCTGATTGCATATCGTTGTTCGACAACGGTGAGGTGAACTATGAGGACAGTTGCTACAATATTTCCATACGCCTGATGGAGACGATGAGCGAGAGTCAGCAGGACTCTGTGTTTGGTTTCGAGTTCGAGGATCAGCAGGAGTGTTTCGAGTATCTTTTCAAGAAGATTCCAGGACTTTGCGAGGGAATGATTGAGTTTGTGGAAGAAAACGAATTAAATACTATTTAAAGTATGTACTATAAGATAACAGACAAGGAAAGTGAGCTTTACAAGAAGCTTCACACTCTCCGCACAAAGGAGCTGCAACTGGAGGAGAGCAACAAGAAGCTCATCAAGGAGATTGTCGGCGACGACTGGAACTGGTTCGTCGGGCGAATGGGGCAGCAGAACATAAACAGATGCACACAGTACAGCGGATTCCAGTTCAGACACCCGGAGAACCTTCCACCTAAGGCATGGGTTCTCGATAAGGAGTACGGAGACAAGGGAGTGTATGTCCCGAACAGGCGGTCTAAAGCTGGGAAAGAGATAAGCGAAAAACTTAGCAGAATGCCCCATTCGTCAATGTTCGACGTATTCGAAATACTGGAGTGCGAGATAGGTGGTCGGTTCACTATTCCGTATGTGGAGATCTGCAAGAGCGGTGAAATTATTGTGTACATGGACGACAAGTACGATCTTGAGAAGAACTTCAACGAAGTAATAGAAATAACAAAGCGCGAGGCTGAGGAGTTGATTAACCAGAAGTAATTATGGAACACTTTGAAATCAAACCAAGAGAGATACTGTTTTGTGTAATCATTATATGTGTGATGGTCGGACTCGGTGTCTGGATACAGAACCCGATTCTTAAATCATCATATGAGAAGTCGGCGAAGATTGTGTCGTCAGTCAAGGTAGACGATCCAGAGAAGTTTTCGTATATAAAGAGAACCAACGCTGGTGACTTCCTTGCACAGGGAACCATGTCTACGGTTGATCCTGTATCCATCCCCGATATAGAAGGCTCGTACATGAAAATCGAGAAGGTGAAGGAGAGATACACGATGCACACCAGAGTCGTCACGACAACCGACGGCAAGGGGCACACCCATTCCCACACACAGACATACTGGACGTGGGATGTTGTACACAGGGATAATTTTTGTTCCGACTCTGTCATGTTCCTTGGAGAAAAGTTCAGAATCGACAGCATAGATTACCATGTGTACTGTGGGTTCAACAAGATGATCAAGGAGTCTAGCCACATCAGGTACAAATACTACACGCATGAAAAGAGTGTCGATGGTGTGATGATGGGAACTTGTGATAACAAGGCATACTCGAAACTTCTGTTCAAGAAAGGAGAAACCATAGCAAGTGTGGTAGAATCTGCAGAAAACAAGATAAAGACTGGTCCGGTTGTGTTCTGGGTACTGTGGTCTATACTCATCGCAGGTGTCGTGTTCCTGTTCTTCTATGCAGAGAACAACTGGTTGGAAGATTAAGTTTTAAATTTACAAACATAAAAATAAAAAGAAAAATGAAAAAGACATTACTTATCATTGGCGCATGTGTCGCCTTCGTCCTGCTCTGCATCTTCATCATGATGAGTGTGGAAAACAAAGCCATCTCCTATGAGGAGAACATCGAGAACTCCGCAAGCACAATCCGCGTGGAGGAGAAACGACGCTTCGATCTTATCCCTATGCTCGTCGAGACTGTCAAGGAGTACGACAAGCACGAGTATGAAACACTTGTCGGTGTCGTAGAGGCACGAAAGGGAAACGCAACCGCCGGGAACGTGGACGAGATCAAAGCTATGATTGCAGCCGTCGCCGAGGCTTATCCTGATCTGAAAGCCCAGAAGAACTACCAGGAATTAATGAACGAGATGTCGATTACAGAGAACAAGATTGCCGACATCAGAAAGTTCTATAATCGCAACGTGACTGACTACAAGCGTTTTGTCAGACAGTTCCCGAGCAAGCAGATCCTCGGTATTCGCGGATATGAAGTCAAGGATTACGAGCGTCTTGAATTTGAAAACACCTCGGTTGACGCTCCGAGAAATCTATTCAAGTGATGGAAACTGTATTTGGACTTGACATAGACGGTGTCATCAGAAACATCTGTGCAACAGCAATCGATTTGTACAATACAATCTTCGACGACAATATGAAGTTTGAGGATTGGAAGAGATATGAAGTTGGTCTGCAGTTTCCAAGAATACAGAAAGAAAAGGGTGTGTCCGCCAGTAAATGGTTTTTTGAATGGAACGGAAGCATATTGTTTCGTGAATCGGATCCAATCGGAAATCCTGCGGAGACGGTATCCAGATTGAGAAAGTTTGGCAGAGTGATAATAATAAGTTATCAGAAAACCAAAAGTAACAAAATCGATACAATCGAATGGCTAAACAATCACAACATAGAATATGACGGAATCTGTTTTGTAGAAGACAAGTCGCTTATTCATGTAGATTATCTGATTGATGATAATCCCCACTATCTTGTGAACTCCGACTGCGACCACGCCATCCTGATTGACGCTCCGTACAACAGAAACGCCATAATTACTGGAGTGAGTTCAAGGAGAACCTACGACAGGTTTGGATCGCTTGAAGAATTTGTAAAACACTTCGAAAAAGAAAATGCGAAGAAAAAATAAAAGAGGTTTCTTCAAAACAGTCAAGTCTACACTTCTCTGTGTAAAGTATCCGTTTCTTTATCCGAGGAACAGATGGACTGGTAAACATTACAACAATTGGAAACTGATTGACAAACTGAAGAAACTCTACTCTGAGGCATACAAAGCAAACGGGGGAGAAATAGACAGGAAGAAAGCGATTGTGTACAAGATTCTTAATTTCTGGAACGACTATCCTCTGCAGTGGATCCATTTCCCGACACGTTATACCGAATGGGATGCCATGCCAAAAGGATGGAGGAATGCTTTCGGAAAGAAACTCCTGAAGGAACTTAATGAAGCGATCCTTGAGGACGGCGGAAGAGAGTATCTCCGCAGTGTCAGGATAATGGACATAAAAGAGAAATGGGGAAGGCTTGAAATCTACCTGAGTGCATACGGAGACAAAACGTTCAAACTGATACAGAAGTACGGGGAAATATCGGAGAGTGTCTGCATAGAGTGCGGTAAGCCTGCAGTCGGATACACGACAATGAAGTCTGGATGGATCTGCCCGTACTGCGACGACTGCAGAAAAGAGTTTGCAGAATCTGAAAAAATGAAAAGACTGGAGAAACTCGGAACCAAATGGTTCTGCTTCTTCGGAGAGAAAGAAGACGAAGACTGATGTTCAGAAAATTCACAGGAGAAAACATAGAAAACATTTGCGACTACGTAAAGAACTTCCTGAAAGATGTTCCCAATGTCGAGGTTATTGTTGGCACTGATTCTCAGAACTACGGAGATCATACCAACTTCTCGACGGTTATAGCCATGTACGAGATTGGTCACGGGGCACATTGTATATACGAGAAATGGAGGACACCAAGGGAGAGAATAAGACAGAGCAGGCTACTAAAAGAAGTGGAGGCTTCAATAAAGACAGCCGACATTTTGAAAGCAGGAGGAATAAAGATCAAGTATATTGACATAGACATCAACTGTAGTCCGAGGTTCAAGTCTAACGAGGTTTTCTCCACAGCGAAAGGTTGGGTAGAGGGAAGCGGTTACGAGTGCAGATGGAAGACACTTGGTCCGCTCATCACCACAATGGCTGACTATGTAGTAAAACGTTAATGACATAAAACAAGAAAAGAAATGAATTCAAAAGAACTCTGGGAAAGGGTACATGAAATCGAAACCCATGTTCTGACAGTAACTCTTATCGATGCGGATACTGCCATAGGAAAAACAATAAAGCAAGTTTGTAAGTACTGGGTAGATTCCAAACCATGTGTACTTACTGTATTCACGGACGGGACTGCGTTATGGTTTGACGGATCATATTTCGAGACGCGCATATCTCTGTGGAGGGATTTCTCTTATGACGACGATGTCAGGGTATATGCGTCGGAGTGGCTCAAGGAAATAACCAATGATACGCCCCAATATGTGAACAAGGAGGCTGTCAAGGAAATGCTTTCCACAGTGAAGCTTGCACGAGAGACTCAGAAAAAGGAGTATCTCGAGAAGACGATAGCCGAAAAAGAGAAGGAGCTTGAAACCCTTAAAGGCAAACTTGCACAGAAGTAATATGGAATTCAAGCCAAACAAGTATCAGGAAGCGATATACGACTTCATATTGAACGGTGAAGGTAATGCTGTTATCAACGCAGTTGCGGGCAGCGGCAAGTCGACCACGCTTGTTAACGCGCTGAATATCATAGATTCAGGCAAGTCAGTCCTGTTCCTTGCGTTCAACAAGTCCATTGTCGAGGAGTTGAAAAAGAAAATCGGAGAGAAACCGAACGTCCAGATAAAGACTTTGCACAGTCTCGGATCCAGCGTATGTTACAACACCTTCCACAGCACTATAAACGCTGACAAGTATTTCAAGTACATAAGCCAGTCGATAAAGGACGGTGTGTTCAAGCCTACGAGACGGCTCACGAAGGAAGAGATGTCGTCGTGGAGCAAGAATATCAAGACTTTGTGTGAACTCGGACGGGTTGAGTTGTCCAACGATACACAGTCGCTGATGGATGTAGCAAACAGACATGATATTGTTGTAGAGGACAACGAGATTGAACTTGCTCTCAAGGCTATCAAGTGGGGTTGTATAAATGTTGCGGAGATTGACTTCACCGACATGATCTATTTTCCCAATGTCAAGAAGATGGACATTCCTGCGTTCGATTTCGTGTTCATCGACGAATGTCAGGATTTGAACGCCGCCCAGAGGGAGTTCTTTCTGAAGTGTGTGGATCCTGACGACGGCAGGTTCATATGTGTCGGAGACAGAAATCAGGCTATCTATGCATTCAATGGAGCTGACGCTGAGAGCTTCAGCAAGCTGACAAAAATTCCGAACACAATCATGCTTCCTCTGTCTGTATGCTACAGGTGCAGCAAGAAGATTGTCGAGTCGGCACAGAGGCTTGTTCCACAGATTGAGTACAAGAGCGACGCTGAGGAAGGAACGATAGATCTCGAAGCGAAGATAGAGGATGTTAAGGACGGTGACATGATCGTCTGCAGAGTGTCCGCCCCTCTGGTGAAACTGTGCATGAGGTTCATCAAGGAAGGAACAAAAGCTTACATCAAGGGAGGTGACATAGGCAAGAACCTAATCAGCATCATCAAGAACACAGGCAAGGAGAAAGTGTCCGACATGATTGAAGAACTTCATGTGGAATCAATAAAGATTATCGAGAAGATTTGCAAACTCAATGGATACGATGAAGAGGATGCCAAACAGACAAGCGCATATCAGACGTTCCTTGACAAGATCGAGGCTATAGAGGCAATTAGCGAAGGGTTTACAAAAACAGAGGACATCATAAAGAAGATATCGGAGATATTCCGTGACGACAACGGAAAGGGAATCTGCCTCAGCACAGTACACAAGGCGAAGGGATTGGAGAACGACAGAGTGTTCATATTGGACAGAGACAAGTTCTATCCTAAATGGGCGATGAAGAACAAGGTTCAGGCTGGTCAGGAGAAGAACATCGAATATGTAGCAATAACAAGACCTAAGAAATATCTCGGATACATATATTATTCTGAAAAAGAAAATCAAGATAGCAGTAATGGAACGGTTCAAAAATAATGGAGATCTTCTTTCTTATATCAGACAGAATGAAGGAAAGATAAATTTTGGAAGAATAGAAATAAAAATCGACATGAATAGCATCGATAGTCAGTTGAACCGACTGGCTGAGCTAGGAATAGATGAATGTGCAATCGAGGGAAATCTTATAGGAGTTATATATTCGACATTATTGGACCAGATATTCGGTGAAGTGATGTATAAATACACGAAGCAAGGTGAATTGTACACTCCATCCATTGCAGACTGTATATTGCGAAGCAACATCACGACAAAAGACAAACTGGAAACGATAGATAAACTTTTTACTGAATATGATGGAAACAAACAAAAGATTGATGCTTGGGAATCTTGTGAAGTACAGGAAGACCGAAACGTGCAAGATAGTAAACATAGCGGACGATGTCGTGTGCTTAAGAAAGTGCTCGGATGGGTTCATGACGTATGCAAGATACGATGATATAGAATGTATCCCATTGACAGATAAATTCTTTCTGTGTAACGATTACGGAATATCTCATCCTGTCAGATATAAAGGAGGAGGTAGACTGGTAAGCCATATTGTCCCGATGGATGGGTTTGGTCCAGCCATAACAAAATATACTATAGACGATATCAATGATCTTTCGTTTTATGAAAACGAAATCGAATATTATATAACAGGCATAATGATCAGGACAGTGGATGATTTTCAGAACATAATGAATATATGTGGTCTATGTGAAATTGCAGATAAAATCCACATGTAATTTTCATTTGTCGTAAAAAATCAGTATCTTTGCATTGTAAATTAAAAAGCAAATGAAACTATACGACCTCATAGACAAGGATCTCCTTGAGGAGATGATTGAAAAACAGTACATCAATGTCCAGACTCACCCTGAGCTTGGATATAAGATTTATAGTTACTCGAAATCATGCAGTCTTAATGGAGTGTGGAACGAGGCTACGGAGCAGTGCAGGGGTCTGATTGTCGACGCTGGCAACAACATCATAGCAAGACCGTTCAGGAAGTTCTTCAACATCGAGGAGATTGCTGACAAGAACGTCATGCCGAACGAGCTTCCTAAGAGAATATTCGAGAAGAAGGATGGTTCTCTCGGCATCATGTACTGGGATAAAGACTGTCATCCTTATATTTCCACCAAGGGATCGTTCAATAGCGATCAGGCGAAGTGGGCTACCGATTTTATGTATAACTGCGTCCTTGACATCGATGCGGAATGTGAATTGCGAGAGTTACTTCTTGATTTCCACTCGGATCCAGACGAAGATGGACACGATATACTTGACAAGGTAAGATACACACTCCTCTTCGAGATTGTCTATCCAGAGGACAGACATGTTGTGGATTATGGCTGTGAGGAATCCATCACACTTCTCGCGATCATAAACAACGAGACCGGCGATGAACTCGAACCTGAGTCTCTTGAAAGATACTTCGATGTCATCAAGAGTCTCGATGTCAAGGAAGATTGGAAGAAAATCCGTGAGATGTACGATGGTAGCAATGCCGAGGGATTTGTGGCAAAGTTCAGGAACAACTTCCGTGTGAAGCTGAAGTACGAGGACTGGTTTAGGAAGAACTTTATCCTGCACGGTCTGTCTAAAAAGAGGGTCGTCGAGTTCATAATCAATGATGACTTCAAGGGCTTCATGAGCATGGTAAACACCCTCAACGAAGAGAACCAGATATACTACAAGAAAATCTATCTCGAGATAATGGACAAGTACCATGAGATTGAGTATGAGGCTTTCCGTGAGTACAGGGAGTTTGACACCGACAAGGAGGCCGCCGAGTATTTCAAGACGTGCAAGTACAGGAGTATTCTTTTCAACATCAGAAGAGGAAAAAGATACTCAGATGTAATTTGGAAAATAATAAAGGAAATGGTCAAGGAGAGACCTGAAAACGAAGAGTAAGATGGAAGGAAAAAGAAACAGAATTTTTAAAAAACTTCGTCGAGAAGATATAGACAACCCTGTTATTCGTGAATACGATGATGTTCCTGAGGAGAAGACTAACATCGAACACATCAAGGAACTTCAGAAGATTCTTGTCCAGACTGTCATTGACTATATTAGCAAGAACAATTTGACAGACATCGACGTTGTAAACTTCTATGTAGACGGATTGAAAGGATCCGTTCCTCACAAAAAGTGGTGTCCGTGTACGGATTCTTCCATAACCGTTAAAGGTGAGAAATATAAATGTATAGAACGAAAGGACGGTGAAGTCATCAAGTTGCCTTATTATTACGACATTGGTAGTTATATGTAACAGAAATAAATAACCTGTCAGTTCTTTGAAATTTATGCTCCGAGTTCGGAGCTTAAAACATCTTGCCCTGTAGCATAACGGTTAATGCATCGGACTTTGGATCCGGGGATATGGGTTCGATTCCCTTCAGGGCAACTTTAATTTCCATGGTATGAGAAAGTTTATAGATTTTATAATCATTGTTTTAATGGTGGCTGCGTTAATCGCGTTCAGGTCACTGTTTGTCTTTCTTGGATGGAAAATACTAACCAGTATACTTACAACAGTAACCCTTCCTGCAATTTCGTATCTCGGATGGCTTGGAATAATGTCGTTTCTGCATATGTTCTCTGGACATTTCGGTACAGGAGCAAACTACACTATCGATGAAATCAAGAAAAATCCGAAGTTCTTTGTAGGAATTCTCAATAGTATAATCAACAACTTATTTGCTATTGTTCTTCTTCTTGTCATATCGTTGTTTACATAAATCACAGAAATAATGGAAAAGGCTTTTGTTAAACTCAAGGAGGATGACGACATCGTCCACGAGGCGTTGTATGACGACTACAATGACAAATATTTTGTCGACGGAAAAGAATATGATGTTGAAGAAGTTATTGAGTGCTTCGAAGACGGAACTCCTTTTGAAGACATTCCAGACGACGCTGTACTCACACTGACCCCTTTGTCATGCTTTGGTGTGGCTCTCGGTGACGCTAACATAGTAGATGACAAAATCGCTGAACTGTATTCCGAGAGATTCAGGAAAGCTTTCGCTATTTTTGAACAGAAGATGCAGGACAACGGGTACGCGCCTGTACATGATGACATTCACAAGGATGTGGAGAGTCCTGAACGTCCAGACGACATATTCAAGAAAGTCGTGAAAGTTTTCTATCCGGAAAGCGACGAGGATCAGCGGGAGATTGCATACGATCTTTTTATCTATCACATGAAGCGTCAGGGAAACATTAAAACAAAAGAAAATGAAAACGAAAAATGAGTTTTACACCATAGTCGACAACTTCGACGAGGTGTGTGATATGCTGTTCGGGGAGAAGAACCGTCCTCTCGGAAAGGACGAGTTCTATTTTCTGCAGATTCTTGTGAGGGGGAAAGACGGAAACAAGGTTTCTGGAAACAACAAGAACCGTCTTGTGAAATACTACAGAATCCATTCCAAGGAACAACTGCTAGATCTCAAGAATGAGATTGTCGGTATATGTGAGGTTGTGAACGGCAGGGCATATATCCACCCGACGAGAAGGGACGCTAACGAAGTAGCAAAGATTGCACTTGAACTCACGACAAGGACATATGTCTGTGGAAACTGGATAGGTCTGCAGGGCGTGTATTCGACAGCCTGCGGGAAGTCATATGTCAAAAACGACAAGAAATACATCGTCGATCTCGATCGTATAGAAAAGGGAAACTTGGAATATGAGGTCATCAAGAAGACAATAAACTCCTTGAGAGGAAAAGGGGATGACAAAATTTTCGGAGAGCTTCAGACGATGGATGGATGGCATCTTATAACAACCCCGTTTGATGTCGACAGGTTCAAGGAGATTTATCCAAACATAGATGTTCACAAGAACAATCCGACTTTGTTGTATTATTATAAAAACCACGAAAATGCATAAGTATTTGATTGCATACCATCAGGAGGATAACGATGGTGTCCTCAGTGCAGCCATTGCAGCGGACTATCTGCTGAACGAGAAGAAGATTGACAGGAAGGAGATTGACTTCTACCCAGCCAACTACAACAAACTGTCCGAGCAGTTCAAGACAAAGAAGAGTGTCAGGGAATATTTCGGAACCTACGACAATGTGATATTCACGGACATATCATTCAATGATCCTGCGATGATGGAGGAGGTGAACGATGTTACCCATCTTATCTGGGTTGACCATCACAAGCCAATTATCGACGAGATGAACAAGAGAAACTTCGACGAAGTCCATGGAGTAAGGGACTGGTCGAAGAGCGCGATACTCAACATGTGGCAGTACCTGTACGATCCGTTCAACACTGTGTATCTTGACGGAAACGCCCCCATATTGCTGCGGTATCTGTCCGGGTGGGACTCGTTCAGCTACGAGCGCGAGGGATTGACTCTCGAACAGTGTATGATTATCAACGAGGCTGTCAACTTCGAGTTCCAGCTCAATCTGGAGAAGTTCATCGAGAAAATTGGACTCTTCCTTGAAACCGAGAATGAGTATGACGGATCGTTCATCATCCTGTACGAGGAGGGTGAGAAAATTGTTAGACAGAAGGAGGAATCCGATCGCCGTTTCGTGGAGAAATGTGGCGAAGGAGGATGGCTGGTAGGCGGTTCGAGAACCGCGATCGCCTGTGTCTCTTCTGGTCAGACAAGTTCCACTATGTTCAAAAGCGTGGCTGATAAATATCAAAACGCCATCGTGTTCAAGAGGGAAGCCAACGGAAACTGGGTTATCTCCATGTACAACATCAAGGAAGACCACTCGTTCCATTGTGGGAAGTATCTGAAGGAAAACTACGGTGGCGGAGGTCACGAAGGAGCTGCAGGATGCACGATAAAGGACATAGATACAATCTGTCAAATGTTCAAGGACAAAGCCATCTGACGATGGATCCCTACGTCAGGGAGACATTTGACGGCATGTCCGATGAACAATTGAAAGGATATATCAAGTTCAAAGGTGAGTTCTCCTACGACAAATGGGTCGAGATTCCAGAAGAACAGTACATCGAGGAGACAAAGGATCTCCTCATAGATAAGGACAACGAATTGTCCGATAAGATAGTCCATGCTATGAATCTGAAGGACTATTGCTGTCTGCGGGAGGAGGGGGACACTGTACGTTTCTTCAAGAAAACTGGTGAGAAAGTCGGTTACGATGTCATCAACCCTTCTGTTGTCCACTACCTCCATGAAAGAAAAGTAAGATTGTAAGGATGTCAAAGACAAAGAGCCTCCACTATGAACTGTGCTGTGAAGCGGCAAAGTGGCTGAGAAGGAAGAAGAACTCCGAACGCTACACAGGAAGGTGGAAGTGGGTAGCCGTTGAACTCAACGTCGTCGGCACAGAAAACACTGATGTCTGGGGATACAGTGGAGATTCAACCGTTGTCGTTGAAATCAAGACATCGAGAGCTGATTTCCTGAAGGACAAGAACAAGTGGTGGAGAAGTGATGAAGCAAGGGACTACTGGGTCGGAAACTACAGGTACTACCTTGCCCCGAAAGGAATCATAAAGGAGGATGAACTTCCTGAGAATTGGGGATTGCTTGAATGGGATAACGGGGAGATAACGAGAGTAAAGGGTGCTGTTTATATGAAAACCAATAGCACAGGAGAACTCAGAATCATCTCAAGCATACTGAGAAGGGAAAACTTCAAGGACGGCATCTTCAACTATCGTGGTCAGAACACTACGATAAAACCACAAACGAAACTGTTTTAGAAATGGATAGAAAGGAAATAATATCAAAGAGAGTAAATTCATTATTGTTCCACGCATTTGAGGCGAGGTACGAGTTTTCTACATCTGTGTACGCGGAGATAGTGAAGTTCGAGCCGAACTGGTATTATTACCACAAGGACGAGTTCGTGGAGGATCCTACGAACATCGAGTTCATGGTTACGAAGAGCGACGACTATCCTATGGGTAGAATCCATAAATCGAACTTCGAGAACAAGGAAACCTGCTATACAATAGCTACCTTCGAGGAGAAGATAAATGGAAGCGGATGGGAACTGAAGTATTGCGGTGACAGACCGATACGGATGCTCAACGAGGACGAGATGCAGGATTTCCTTGCACTCATATCTTTCGGATACAGATTCCTTGAAGGTGAGGATGGAGTCGAAGAAAAATCTGAATAATAATTTAGAAAATCTTTTCAAATAAAATCGAAATAAAAATCCGGAATATTTTATGGTTCCGGATTTTTGTTTTTCCAAAAATCAATTTTAAGCCCCGTAGAGCGATTTATTTTGAAAAGTGGATAGATTTACCGTGTCGATGGAGATCGTGCGAAATTTGGCGAATCTGATGCCTCTGTGACAAAAAGATGGAAACCCTTTCGAGTTTCCATCCGTCAAAGAATATGAATTGTGAAAAGCTTGATGTTTATCCTTTGTAGAGTTCCCAGTCGTCGGCTGTGATGTCGGAGAAGGTGAACCGCTCGTCGATGTGAAGAAGATCATCTCCAGTGTCGGTATGGTTGAACAGTCGGACTATGCTCTTGTCGCTGTTGCAGACAATGTACAGGTTCTTATTCCAGCTTGCGCGTCTGACTTTCTTATCTGACATCAACGCTGATATCGCCTCTTGGAATCCGAAGGTTACGCTTTCCGCAGGTTCCTTTGTCTCCTGATTCGTTCCGAAGATGTCGTCTGGGTGCATACCGTTCCTGTAATGTTCCTCCATCAAATCCATCACGTCGCTTGCGCCTTTGATGTAAGCAGCCTTTAGCGGTTTGCTCTTGTCTTTCTTCTTGACGATTTCAGAAGGGAAGATCTCCTCTGATTTCTTTTCGATTTGACAAAGGACTGGATCAATCGACTCGTGTACAATAGGAACATATCCCACTTTCGACACGGACATGTTGCTGTTGTTGAGACTGTTAAAATTTTTAACATTATCCTTGACAACGGTATTCAGTCCAAACGTCAGTGCATCCAAGTCGTAGATGGACGCATTTTCAATTTCAATCTCGATTTTTCTTTTCATATTATTCTGGATAATAGCAGGTTGTCTTCGGATAACCGAACTCTTCGATTTCGTTAGCCTGGCATGACAGGTAGTGGGACATGATCTTGAGACGCTCAGCAGAGTCGCGTAGGTGCTTCACAAAGTCAGCCTTGTCTTCGTCTGTGACAAAGGGAACACCGTCGCCGAGGCATCCACAGCTCCACACGCGGTTCTTGCGGGGGTGGTAGATGTCAGGAAGCATCTCGTCGATAACCTCCTTCTCCCCTGTGCTTGAATCGCGGGTTCCGTCCTCGGATCCGAAAAGCTGCACGATAACATTCATTTCGCCGTGGGGATAGACGAGGTTGTCAGGGTTTACACCGATTCCAATAAGTTGCTCTCTTGTCAGATTTTCTTTTGTCATTTTTTATTTTGTTTTTATGAGATTATTTTCTTCGGGTTTTCTATTGTGTCGTTGAACGCTTCGGGTTCTCTCCTCCGTTGTCATCCTGCTCCACGTCTTTCCCCCGATATACTTCGGGTTACTATCCATGTTCTCCAAGATGAGATAGTACACGAAAGGCGGATATTCCCTTGTTTCGTCGAGGACGTTGCTGAGTTCTGCGGAGGCGAGTTCCACAGCCATTCCGAAACAGTCGTTGTACTTCTCTGTGTGGTAGTGCTTCGCGAGTAGAAACACACTTTCTTCTGTTAGCATTGTTCTGGAATTTTTATGGTTATGATCCACTCACCCTGCGGTTCACGCAAGCCGTAGTCGTTCTTGTTGTATGACACGTTGTTCCAACCGCGACGGCGGTATTCGTCAACCAGTCCGCGAACAAGGCTCTCGTCCCACAGTACATTGACCTTCACACGAAGTTTCTTCGGTGACTGACCATGTTCAACTGCATCTCGGAAGTTGCTGACAGCCTTTTCCTCGGCTTCATTTGCCTCCTCCATGAAACGGGCATAGTTGGTGTAAGGGTTCGCCTGTGCGAACGATTCGTTCTTTTTCGGTGCATTGACCGCTTCCGTGAATTCTTTCGGTGTGATCATATCTTTTGTTGTTTTAGACGGCGATTGAATATCTATTCTTTCTGATTTTCTCGATAGCCTCTTTCTTGATCTGGTTCACTCTCGCGACTGTCATCTCGAACTCATCGGCTACCTCTTCAGGAGTAAACTCCCTGTAATACCCGATGCCGAAGAGTTTCTTCATAATCAGTTGGTCCCTCTCGGAAAGTACGGACAGGTACGACGTGACCTTGCTGTTGGTATCCTCCTCCTCGATCTCCTCGACGAAGTTGTTCAGATGGAAACTTCCGCTTTGCTTGATGAACTCAGGCGAGTCGATTAAGTCGAATGGCTCACCGTCGTCCACATATGCACTATCGAGACTTGTTATTACAATCTCCCTGATGTAATCCTCCTTCTTGACATCTATGCCATACTTCTCTTTGATTATACCGATAACCTCGTCATCAGAAGGATACCGACCGTTCTCTGCGAAGAAAGCCTCTTTTATTCTCGATGTCTTTGATTTTAATATGAAGTCCTTGGATCTTTTGACATGCTCGGATCCGTGGGTGTAGTCCACCATATACTTGTAAACATAGTGATTGGCGAACGACAGGAAAGAGTTGTTGGTATGCGGATCGAATTTGTCGAAAGCCTCAAGCAAACCCAACATGCCCTCCATTGTCAGGTCGAGTACGGTTTCTGGATCGTTTGTGAAAGCTTTTGCTGCGGAGAACACAAACCTCATGTTTGATTTTACAATCTTGTCCTTAAGGGCTTGGTTCTTTGTGAGCAGATACTCTCTGAACATCTGGTTCTCCTGCTCCTTGCTCAGCGGCTTTCCGCCATATAGTGTTTTTATAAACGCCTTGATGTGGTCTGTCCTCTCAAGCTCGTTTCTTGTTGCACCTGTGTTGATTTTCAAGCTTTTCATGTGTTATTCTTTTTGTGTTTGATGCTGCAAAGATACAAACTATTTTTGAACTGGCCAAATGAAATGTGAAAAAAGTTGAAAATATTTTTTGAAAAAAGCCTTCCCTGTGTCAGAGAAGGCTACCAAAACAAAACGTAACATCCAGATTATGCATTATGAATCAGGTGTTTCCATTGTCATTTGTCTGGAACTTCACGCTGTCCAGATCCGAATGTCCTTCTGCAAAGATACTGATAATTTTCTGATTTTACAAATCACATTGAGGCAAACAACACGCCGCAACGCGGCAAAAACAATTTCAATGGAATTTAATCTGGGGCAGCCTTCGCTTCCGAATCGAGTTTGCGGAAACAAAAAAAGAGACTCGGTTGAGTCTCTTTCCAAAAAGAAAATGATAACAAGAACTTATCTCTGTTTCCAGAAGATCAATCTATCGTACTCGTAAGGGAACGGGAACTCGAATCCTTCAAGCATGTTAGATATGATCATCTTCGCTCCGCTGCCGAATCCATCCTCTTCCCTCCTCTTTATGGTTTCCATTAGAGTGGGAGCCTCCACATATACATATATGAACTCCGCGTTCTTTCCTTCGAGCAGTTTGTGTATCCCGTCGCGGTACTTCTGCTTGAGGTGGGTGTTGTCTATGATGAAGTCGGTTTTCTCCGCAGCATAGCGCAGGATTTTCTCGTTGACATATTTCGTGACAACATCCTCTTCCTGTTTGTCCCCAAGGTACTTTTCGCCTTCCTTGCAGAATCCGAGTTCAACTCTCGCTATGTCTCTCGAAACGACAGGAAGACCTTGATCTTTGCACCATGTCGATTTCCCGGAGCCGGGAAGACCTATCATAACATAAACCTTGAAATCATATCTCGGAAGATAGCCGTTGATGTCTTTGTTGTAATAGTGGTTCTGTGCTATGAGTTTCTGTGGGGTGGCTGCTTGGAAACCGTTCTCGTACAATTTGTACATCCTGTCGTGTATCCGTCTCGCCTTGACCTGCTTATACACAAAAGGTTCGTCGAGGCAGATTGATCCGCCGTCGTCACAGTAGCACAGGGCGGCGGCAAGTTCATACGAACAGGCTGAACCAACATCTTCTGAACAGAACCTGTAAAGTTTTACTGGGCTGTCCGATGTCTGTTCGAGTATGTGGTGCATCACCATGTGGTTCCTGACGAGTGAAACAATGAGTTCCCTCTGTCTTAAATCATTCCAGTCGAACAGAATTCTGCGAGTCATCTTCGATCCGACTTCGGCATGGAACGGTGCAGTCCAGTCCTGTTTCGCTTCATCCCACTTCGTGACTGCGGGCTTCGCTATGTCGTGGAACAGGGCAGCCATCAGCAGTGCTTCCGACTCAAACTTATTTCCGAGGCACTTGTATATGAACTTTGACTTGTTGTTGACAAGCATAACAGCATTGTTCACAACAAGTTTTGTATGCTCCCAAGGATCACCCTCGATGTGCCAGTGCTTCGAGTGTTCGCAACCCTTCATTGCGTCGAACTCCGGAATCGACTCTATAAACTCCCACTTCGGAGTCAGGTCGGTATTGAAAAAATCATTGAATGTCAACATGTTGTTTTCTGTTTTAATAAATGTCTGAACTGTCGAGTCTGTCACCCATAATGATAGGTTCCTTACATTGTCCTGCGGCGAGTGCTATCTTCGCAGCATCGTACCTGTCAACCCAGCGTCCATATGAGGTGTAGAAACCGTCTGTGGTGTGATCCACTTCCTTTCCGAAGATGTGCAATATCTCGGCATGGTGTCGAGCTATTCTTATCTGGTAGATGTCGTCGGCTACTCTCGGATTGTCACCGAGACTCGGATGCTTCCAGACAACGGACTTGTGGCAAACAAACTCAGGTTTTACTTTGTACGCGGCTGCTATGACTTTTTCCATATCAAAGAAGTTCTTTCGCTTGCTCGATGAGGTCTTTGAAGTTCTCGAAGAACATATCCCTTTTGTATGCTGTCTCGAATGCAAGGATACAGGGGTACATTGTAGTCGAGCCTGTATTGAATTCATTTGCGTACATCCTTTCGATGACGAACTTGTGTGTATTCGTCTCGCTCCAGTCGGGAACCCAGTTTCCGTTGTAGTAGTCGCGGAGTTCCACGAGTTTTGCGAGTGCCTCGAAAGCAGGTGAATAATAATGTTCCGTTACATTGTCTCCGTATCTCTTAAGACGACCGATGAAAGGCATCTGCACTTCTATTGCCAGAGGATTCCTGTGATCTATCTCACAGTACTCTTCCCAAGTTTTCGGATAAACTTTTTCCATGTCAGCACATTGTTTTTGAAATTGCAAAATACACTCCTACAAGGAAACCGATAACATACAGACCTATGATTGCTTCCCCTGTAATCTTCACCCATTTTTTATCTGAAGTTGTCATCACGAGCGAAAAGAGGAGCAGACCGATGATGAATATTGCCTCGATCATAGCCAATATCGCTTTCCAACAAATAGCCATCGTTACCATAATTAACCGTAGATTATTTCGTTGAACATGATAATTTGCAGCAGAACATCAGCCTCGGTGAGGTCGAGGTTGCAACTGTCTTCGTCGTAGAGATCCTCGGCACACTCCATCGCGTACTTCTTCTCGTTGTCTGCGTCAAAAGAGAAGTTGAATGTACCGTTGAAGGCGTTCTCAAGACCGCGCTTGACATCTTCGAGTGTGGTGGGGTACATAACACAGTTGTCATCCTCGATGACTTCGCCACGGTTTCCATAGACCTGACCGTCGGCATCCTCGTCGTACAGGTAAATCTTGCCGCCATTGAGAAGCACGTCCGCTATTTTGTCCTCGTAGCAGTCGCCGTTTACCTTGCCGACAGGGATGGTGTTGTAGAAGTCCTTGTCGTAGTCGCAGCCGATTCTCGGATTGCCGTACAAGGCTGTGCTGAAAAGGTTGACGAGGTCTTCGTGGGAAAGTTCCTCGATTTTTGTTTGTCTCTTGATTTTCATTTTCTTTTTTATTTTGTGTTCCTGTTTATCTCCTTGATTAGGAATTCGAGTTCGCGCTTCGTTAGATCCGTCAGAGGGTAAACCCATTTTCCGTCCTTGCTTTCCAGACAGAGTTCCTCACCGTCTTTCGACAGGAGGTTGCATTCATCAGGTTCCTGTCCTTGATCCCTTATCTCCATGCTTACATGGATGTTTCCGAATTTCCTGTGCTTGTTCTCGATTCTCTTTATGAGTCCGTCCTTGTCCATAGTTGTGTTATTCGTTGAATTTCTCTACTGTACATTTGGACGCTATGAAGTTGAAGTGGAGGTAGTCACCACGTCCTTTCTCACAATCCTCATAATGTCCGTCCATACAGTATCCCTCGATTTCTGTTCTGTACTCACCGCTTCTTGCTTTGAATATGCGGAGTACATTGTAGTCCTTTCCGCTTCTACTCATGTTGGCGGCTTTAGTCATAGCAACACCGATGTCGTCGGTGAGTTTGCACTCCGTCACATCGAAGTCAACCACTGCATAACGGTAGTTTGGATTTACGCTCTCCGCAGCGTTCTTCCTCTCCGTGTAGATGAGGTCGTTGAGTTGGCGGCGAGTCATAGTTACTGTGTCTGGAGACTGTTTTTTGACAGGTTTGCTTCCAGCGATAGCACGCAAGTCTGACAGAGCGTTGCTCAACGCAGTGAAATCACTCTCTTCTCCGTCGTCTGCAAATTCAACAGGGTCGAGATCCTCGATGTATCTGTCGAGAAAATCGATAACCTCATTGAGTCCTTTGAGGTGTTTCTTGTTGAATTGCAGCATAGTCTCCATCGTTTTATCCTTTATTTGACACTGCAAAGATACTGATAATTTCTGAAATGACCAAATAAAAAAGCGAATATTTTGAAAATATTTTTCTCGATATTCGCTTTGTTGTTGGTTTTCAAAATAATACAACTTGCCGTTTTTCTTCCTTTATCCGTTCCATGCACTTGTCGTAGTAGTCCTTGTTTATCTCGTTTCCAAGAAAATGCCGTCGATTTCTTATGCAGGCTATCGCTGTCGTTCCGCTTCCCATGAAAGGATCATAGACAAGATCCCCCTCGTTTGTCCAAGACAATATGTGGTCTCGTGCAAGTTCGTATGGAAATACAGCAGGGTGATCTGTGTGGTCTGACGATCCGAGTGAGTAGAGCCAGACGTTCCTCCGCTTCGGATCATCCTGATTGATTTTTGTGTACTTCGGTCTCATCACACCGTCGGTATCCCTCTGGAAGCCCTTTATTCTCTCCGTGCGCTTGTCGTTGTACTTGTTCCTTCTCGGTTCAGTTAGGGGGTTGAATGTCTTCGGTGTTCCCTTGCTGAACACAAACATGTACTCGAAAGCCTGATAATACCTGTTGTTCCCTCCGACAGGACATGGATTGTCCTTGTAGTAAATCATGGTGTCGTGTAACCTGAACCCTGCATCGGCGAACATCATTGCGTGCTTGAACGATGTCATCGTCTCGCTTCCGTCAACAGTCTCGTCACCTACAACCCAGACACATACCCCGCCGTCTTTCAGGCACTGATAGAGCATCTTTATCACCTCACCAGCCTTTTCGAGATTCCACGACATCTTTCCGCCGTAGTCCCTCATGTTGTCGTATGGAGGGGAAGTGAGGACCATGTCGATGGAGTTGTCTGGTATGAACAGCAGTCCATCGGCACAGTCCTCATTATAGACGGTATCTACTACGAAAGGGAATTGATTCTGCATCAGACTGCATTTTCCTCTGACTGGTTTCTGTTATACCAGTCGATGATTCTCGTATGTTCGTGGATTGCATACAGCATCCTTACAGCGAAAAGCATTGTGCTGTAAGCCTCGCCGAAGTCTTCGTCTGTTCCGTTGATGCCGTCTTCCATCTTCTTTTTCAGTGCATTTACGATGCTCTCCTTGTGGAATTCGTTTTCCTTGTTGGTTTCAATCTCAAGTTTGAGTGCGTTCCTGAAAGAGAACCCTGCTGCTTCCGTTTCAAGGAAATCCATGCTATTCAGGAACTCCTCGGAATCGGCGATACATTGCTGCATCGTCAATATGTTTTTCTCTTTTTTTTCTTTGTCCATTTTGTCGATTGTTAGTTTACAAGTATGTCCTTCACGAGAATGATCCAGTCATTCTGTGGCTCATCGAAGTTGTTGATAATACAAAGAAGATCTGCATAACAGTCCTCGTCAATTTCCACATGTACATAAAACTCGTTCACTATGTCGTGGTTGTCGTCCTCGTATGTGCAGTCGTCTATGTTTTCCGAAAGTCTCCACTTTTTGTTCTGGTTGTTGATTTCATAGATTGAGTTGACGATTCTTTCGAGCGCGTTCCCGTGATAGATTTCGCCTTTCATCTTTTCAAGTTTCTGAAAGACGCTGTTCCTTGTCTCTTTGTTCATTACATTACAAGATAGTTTTGTCTGCTGTATCTGACGAACCATTTTCCGAAAAGCTTTTTCGTGTGCATAGGCTCGCTGTTGATTACATTCCATTTCTCGAACGGACCGACCTTCTTCTCCATGATGCACTCGGTACTTACGGAAATCGGTTCGATGTTGATTGTTTCCTTGTTGAGAGAATCGGCTTTCTCCTGAATCTCTTTGAGCAGTTTTAGGAATTTGAAAAACATTTATTTCATATCAGTTCAGTTTTGTTATGGAGATAATCTCCGTGTTCTTCTCGTCGAGCGAAGTGTCAACCGCTCCGATTGTCCGCTCGCCGCTGACTATGTCTATTGTGACGTGTTTGATTTTAGGCACGAACCTGATGTTCCTTGGCTCCTCCTCGATTACCCTGAACCCGTACAGGTACACGACATCGGTTTCCCTGTCGAACCATTTCAGACCTTTCACGACATCGATGTGTCCTCTCTTGTCGTACCCGTAGTCGAGTTTCATGTACTTGATCTTCACGAAGCATGGCTCCGTGTACCACGAGGGTGTCAGTTCGTCTGCAAGTGTGGATTTGATTTTGTCGATTTTGTTTTCTTGGAACTCAATGAAACTTCTCGCGTCAGTGATTTCCATCTTTGCTTTCAGGAGTTTGTAGGAGACTCCCTGCTTGTTCTCCATTAACGGAAGGTCTTCCATCTATGTGCTTGCGTTTGTTTTATGTGCTTCTACTCGTCCACTTCGGTGAGTATATATAAATCGAACGGGGTTGCTGAAATCGGAACAATGTAAACTATTTGGAGCATGTTGAACACGGATCTTTCATCCAGAGCGTTTACTCCGATAAGATCGATTCTCTCGACCTCGTTCATCCCACCGAAGAAACAGAACGTCTGTCCGACCTCGAACTTCCAGTCTGTGCTTCTGTTGACGTTCGTTCCGACGATATACTCTTTCCCTGTAAACTCATCCCTGTATCTGAACTGTACTTGATTCATGTCTGTTCTTGATTTGTTTATTTATTGGTTAAATTTGCATGAGGCAACTGCCTTCGGAATTCCACATTTCCGTGAGCATTTCCCCGCGTCTGTTGTCGTAGAGTTGCTTGTACGACCACTCCGTCTTCGGGCTTTTCTCGTCCTCGATATCCTTGACGATGACGTAGATTAGACGCATGTTGGAGTAGAACTCGTCCTTGTCCTTGTACAGTTTCTTCCGTTCGATGTATCGCTTCTTCGTCAGGAAGATCTCGAAAGGAACAGCCTTCATCTTCATAACACCGTTCCTGTCCTTGAACAGTTCGACGGAGTACCCGATGAAATCCGAGGCGGCATACTTCCTGAACAGATCCCTTTTGTTCGTAGTGTCCTTCATTTTCTCGCGATGGCTTTCCTCCATGAGAAGTTGTTTCCGGAGTTCCCTGATTTCCCTCTTTTTGTTTGAAACCATCATTGTCGCGACGAAAGCGACTATGCACGGCACGACGAAAACCAGCAGCATTGTCAATCCTTGATAGTTCATTTTGTTTTGTTTTAAGTATTTTACTCTTCCGTTTGTTTTCCGATAGACTCAATCGTCTCGCGGTTCTCCTTGTACCACTCGTCGAACTTGATGTACTCGTCGCGACCGACTTGCTTGATTGCAGCATCGAGTTCGCGGTAGTCCTTGGTCTTGATTTTGACGATGATTCTCTTTCCGCGCGGATCCTTGATAGGCACAACGGGGCGTGCAACTATTCCCTCTTCGAGGAAGTCTGGGTTTGCGGCGTTCGGAACACGTGTCTTGAAACCGATGCGGACAACCTCCTCCGCCTCCTCGATGGTCATCTGCTTAAGATAAGGAACAAGCTCGATACCGAGTTTTTGACTGTATTCACGCAGCATGTCAACAGGAACATACCAACCCTGCTGACACACATCGAACATGGCGAAACGGGTCTTGTCGGGATCGTAGTTGCCACCGCACTTCTGGATCTTCCTTCCGTAGAATTCACCGTAGATGTAAACCGGAACCTCTTCGAGTTTCACCCCGTAGAACCCGTCCTTTGAAGGCTCTGTTGCAGTTTCGTTGATTACATGGGCTGGTTGCACAGGCATGTTTATCTTGGTCGTTCCGTAGTACTGAATCTGGTTCTTGTCGTTCAGAACTGGAGCGAAACGGGCACTCTCAGGAGGGAACATTTCGGCGAGAATCGGCTTTATGTGGTCGATTATCGCGTCGAGATGTGCTTTCTGACCGTTGCCTATGATGTCAGCGTTGTCTGTCTTGCCTCCACAGAAGCACTCACCTGTTGACGGATAGTATGCAATCTTGGAATTGACTCCATCTATCTTACTGAAGCAGTCGAACTTCAATCCCTTGATGTACTCCATGTGTGGATCGGAATACTCGTCGATAATGATCTTGTTCTGGAAAGCGATCCAGTTCTTGTTTGGAAGCTCCACCTTACCGAGGTTCATATACCTACAATGCAAGGAATTAATTTTTGAATAGGTCTGTGTACGTCTCATATTGTTTTATTATGTTTTATTATCTGTTATCAATCAAATTTAGTTTCAATGTCTTAATTTCATATAGCTTGCTCTTGTCAAGAGTATTGAGGCAAGATTCGTCACAACATCTATCGATGAAGTTCTCGATGTCCTTTTCAGATGGAGGTGCAGTGAACACATCCCGCGAGTACATCCTGAACGGGGATTCAAACACAGCAGAACATCCTTCAACAAATATCTGATAAATTGTCATTTATTTTTCTGATTTATTTTCCTGGAATTTTCCTAAAAATAATTTGCATTTTTTATTCAAAATAAGACAGAGCCTCATAGTTGTACCTAACGAACGGGAGATCCCTGTTGCACATTCCATGCAACGTAGGAACCCACTCCTTCATAGGGAATCCCGAACGGATGAAATTGTTTATCCTGCGGCAGAACAACTCATGCTCCTCCATTATGTTTGATTCCGTGGCGAGAGTGTCAACCTGATGCTCGACAGCCTCCCTCATGTTAGACACGAACATCGAGGTGAAGAAACCATGCAAACCGTACCTGTCCGCGAACTCCGAGGCGTAGCACCATATCCCTATGACAGTTCTCTGTCTCAACAGATCTACATCCCTCGACTCTATAATGTAGTCGTAGAACGTAGGATCGAGCAGACCTCTCTCCGTCCCGTGACCGAGCAGCACAACCGGACCAGCGTCGTCCCTGACAGCCTGTATGATGGCTCTCCTCTCTGTACGGCGCGGTGTAAGGAACAGGGTGCAGTCGAGTCCTTCGTAAACCCTCGACATCACCGCAGTGTCGAACATTGTGTCCGTGTGTACTACTACCATTTTTCTTTTTGCTTTATTTCATTCTTTCCTTTTTCCACTCAATTGTGTCGCCGACATTGATCTGGCTGAAACTGTATTTGCCGATTTCGACACGTCTCATTTCGTGGGTTTTGACATCACTCAATATCAGGTATCTGTGGTTCGCCATCATATACGTTCCGTATTCCTTGTCCTCGACAACATACAGACCGATTTCATCCTCGACCTGTGGAACACATCTCTCCGCAGGTACGGTGCATTGTTCGTCACATGAGGAGAACATGAACAGGAGAGTTATGGCAAGCAATATTTTTTTCATTGTTGTTCCTCCATTTTTTCACAGGCTGCACATTCCACTATACTGTCGTCCTCTACAAAAGTGTAGGACTGCACACCCTTGTTGGTTTCCGGATGTATCTTGTAAGGATGATCCACAACATCTTTGACTGTTGCATATTTCAGCCCTGACTTGAACGGTTTTCCGCTTGTCTTGACGACTTTCGTCCCAACTGGATATATTATGTCTGCTTGTCTCATGCTGTTTCGGTTCGTGCCTTTGCTGGCAAATGGTCGGAAATCTTGTCGATTGCGTCGGCAACACTGCCGCTTTCGATGATTGTCTTTATTGCTTCGAGTTTCTCGTATCCAAGGTGTTCGTCAACCTTGCTGTACACGGAAAGGTACAGATCGCGTGTCTTTTTTCTGAGTTCCTTCTCCTGCTCGTACTCCTCGACTGTTCCGAGGAACAGACGCTTCTGCCCCCATTCCGTCATTCCCATGCGCTCGTCGTTGTAGAATTTCTTCACTACGCCGTAGAATTCCCCATTATAATCCTTCGATTGTACTCCGATGTACTTTTTTCCGAGGGTGGTGACGTACACCTCTTCAGGCTTCTCTTCTCTCCTTCCGAGATAGTCGCTGTTGACAATCAGGACTTTGTCACCTTTTTTCAAACAATTTCTGTCAATCATTTTCTTTTTATTTTTTGGATTATTTTCTTGTTTATTTTTTGTAAACTTTTTCAGAAAGTTTCAGAAGTTTTTCCGACTCGTAGATCACATCGTTGTCTGACGGTGTAACATCGTTGTAATCGTACATTATTCTTTTTACTTCTTCCTGGAATTCGTCGAGTTCAACCCCGTCGTCGAAGAACAGATCCTTTTCGCTTTTCCCTCCGATGTTAAGTTCTCCTTTTTCCGAGTACATGCCAACGAGTTCATAGTCGGCATCCGTCTTCTGGGTGAGTGCCACAACAGGATATTTTCCTTTTCTGTCCGTGCAGATTATCCTCGCCGGGTTCCCCTCTCTTGTTTTTAATTTGAGGTTTTTATTGTTTAGCCACTTTTCAAGATCAAATTCTGTCTTCATATCTCTTCGATTTCCTTTTTCTCCAACAGGGAGTTGTAGTGTGGAAGTTCAGCCCCGCAGCATGGACATTTGACGAATGTGAACGGTCCGTACAGACCCCTGTCCTCATCCTCAATGTCAGTGTCCTGATACTCGAACACACTTTGACATTTCGTGCATGTCCTCTTGAAGTTCCTAACAGGCTTCTTCACGAGTTCGTTTTCCGTTTCAGCCCTGCGGCTGTTGTCCTTTATCACCCTTACGGTCATATTCTTCTTTGTATTTTATGTTGTGTTTGTTTGCTATCATAGACATGATGCACCCTTGCAGGGAATACATTTCGCCCACCGCGTGTCCGAGTACGGTTCCTCCGTCAACTTTCCCGTCGAGGATCCCTTTGAGTTTCTCGATCCCTACCCATGTGTTGACGAACACGTCATAGTCTTCCCTTGTCAGTTTTATGTCGTTCAGATATTCTTCGAGTGTCATTTTATTTCAGTTTTCTCGTTTACAATCTGTTACAAATTCAGTTCTGCCTTTTGAACTTTTGCAAAGATAAAAATTGTTTTTGAACTGGCCAAATTTTTCTGAAAAATTTTTTGAAAAAGTTTCAGTCCACGTTTTCGTTTTCCAGTTCGCACGCACACCCCCACAGGTTTATATGCATCTCTATATACTTTATCTTGTCGTTCTTCCCTCCGTGCCACTTCGAGTCCGCGTCGTACATCTTCATTTCCTCGAAGTTTCCTCCTCTGCTGTAATAGTAGGTGTCGCTTCCTTTCTCCCTGTAACGAATCTCGATAGTGTTTCGATCTGCGTAGTTGTTCAGACCGAACTGTCTTGACTTGTCACCAATAAAATAGTTTGGATATAGGATTGGGGCGACGGTGTTTTCCTTGAAGAACGGGCGCGTTCCCTTCTGGACAGCGTAGTATCCAAGAACCATGTTGTGAAGAGCCTCGACGACAACCTTTCCGTCCACAGGATCGACGTATTCCTTCTCGACCTCTATCCACACATTCCTGTCTCTTTGTGTCGGAACAAAGGCATTCTGTTTGATATATTCTGCGACAATATTCCCCTTCTCCTTTTTCAGTTTCGAGATTTTCTCATCGTAACTCTTTATTGTCTTATTGTAATTCTCTGGAGACCAGTGTAGTTTTAATTCTTCCATTATATTGCGTTCTTTGATATTATTACTGCAAAGATACTGATAATTTCTGAAACAACCAAACTTCCGTGAAAATTTTTTAACGCACTCAACGAAGATACCCAAGTTCCCTGTGTTTTTTGTAATTTTAATGGAATTGTTTCCGACCTCCTCATCCAATCACTTTTCTTCCTTTGAACAAGAATTCGGGAATCGCCATGTTCCATCCCACGAAATTCTTGTTATAAGATAACACGAAGTGTTATTTTATAACAAGCAATGGTTTTATAATTTCAATGAAATTGTAAATGTCCATTCATCTCCTCAATCCCCGTCCCAAGCAAAAACTTTTTTCAAAAAATTTTCGTTTTTGTTTGGTCAGTTCAAAAATAGTTTGTATCTTTGCAGCGTCTTCAAAAGACAAACGGCAATTAAAACTTAATCACAAACAATTAAAAACAAACAAGTTATGAAACACACTATCAATGAACCGAAGTTCAAAATCTACGACAACGGCGAACTGCACGTCTGCATTTCATCGAAAAACATCAAACTCGGAAACATTCCGCAGTTCAACACCCTGCCCGGCGACGAACCCCTGACTTTCGCAAACGGTCAGCAGATTGTGAACATCAAGGGAACGTGCGGATCGTGCTGCAAGGACTGCAAGTCAGCCTGTTACGCAATCCGTTCCACTGTCTATCACAACAATTCTGTTGTACCCGCGTGGGGGAGAAACACAGTAATTCTCCGCAACGATCCGCAAAAAGTAAGGACAGAGATCAAGGAATTTTGCACAAAGAACATCGTAAAGTATTTCCGCTTCCACACATCGGGGGAACTCGAAAACGAGGAACAACTCAAACTCTACTGCGACATCTGCAAGGACAACCCCGACGTTGTGTTCTACATCTACACGAAGCGTTTCGACCTCATCGCGAACTATTTCATTGACTCGTCTGTTCCTGAAAACTTCGTGATCAACCTTTCGGAATGGCACGGGAACATCGAGAAATTCATCAACACGGAAGTCCAGCCCTCCTGTCAAGACAAAGTCCGCGACCTGTTCAACTCACTCAATATCTTTTTCTACGACGACAACACGGACGAAAGGTTCGTCGGTGCGGCACACTGTCCTGCAATCGACCGTGACGGACACGAGACAGGCGTAACCTGCGCACAGTGCCGCCGCTGCATGAAAAAGGGGAGCAAGACGGCTGTCTATGCCCACTAAAACAATAAAGGATAATAAAAAAGAATAAAGCAAACATCAAACGTAAAGAATATGGACAGAACAGTTTTTGAAATCAGACTCCAATGTGTACACCAGTTTGTCGCCGACTGCGAAGCAGAGGCAAAGGAAATCGTAAAGAGAAACGGCGGAATCGTACACGTCAAGTCATTAATGGACTCAGACTTCTACTATTTCATCGACAAAGAGGCAAGCGCACAGTTCCTTTCTGTCGGCATAGACGAAGCAGGGAAAGTGTTTGTCGAGATAGAGACAGAGTATTCTGAAAAATACATTATCGACTTCACAGAGGCGACATTGGATCTCGTAATGCTGTCCGACCTCATGTCAGCACTGTACGAAATAGACGGACAGGAAAGCAAAATAGAGTTATAAACAACAAAAATTATACGGATATGAAAACAATTCAAAGCATCGACCAACTCAAAAAAGGAGACAGGATCGTTTCCATGCACGGCGACGACGTGACGTATTACGAGTTCCTGTGTGTACACCCACACAACGACCAGTACGTCCTCATGATCGAAAGCCTTTCACAGGAGGCGAAGAAAATCTATATACCTAAACTGCTCAACAACGAGCATTTCCTGACAGACTACACCATGCGCGAGATCCATCTTGCAGAGATCGACTGGCACATGCAGCAAATCGAGCGTCTGAAAGAACGTATCAAAAAGGAGGAATGAAAAATGAAAAGAGAGAAGACCTTAATGTTTCGTGTCGTAAAGAAATACGACTGCGGAGAGCCTGAAATACTTTACTCCGAGCGCGATGAGGCAAACGCTATCGAGAAATTCCACTCCGCTGTTGAATCCGTCGTCAAGAACGATGTCCTGCAACTGTACACTGCAAAGGAGATTGAATTCGGGATATACAACGGATGCACATACATCCATCCGAGAAAGGTTGCCGAAGACACCGCACAAAGGGTTGTATCCGCGTTGAACGGAAACCATTATTTCTATGCGAAGGACAAAGCAGGGCTGCACTATGCCATATACATAGAGAAAATGTACTGCATCGACGAAGTGCAATAGTCCTGAAAAGACAGAATAAAGGAAAATGGATCGGAAACCCCGATCCATTTTTTGTTTCCATAGCATCACAAAAAGTGTTTATCGTGGGACACCTGTGCCAGTTACAATTCCAATGAAATTGAATCGCACGCGCTGTACGCTGCCAATCAACACTTTACAAAATAACCGAAAAATATTTTGCAATTTGTTTGGCCAGTTCAAAAACATTCCGTATCTTTGCACCGTCAAACAAAGAAAAACAAGTTCAACAATTAAATCAAGCAAGTTATGAAAACCACAATCGAAAAAGCAAAGGAAATCGTTAGCGAGAACGGCTGCGCAATCTACAAGAACGGAACACCCGAATACAACGTGTTCAACGAACTCACCGACGAAGACATGGACTCGTTCGTGGACTGGATCTCCGAAACAGGATACGAACTCCGCTACCGTAACGACGAGGACGTGTTCATCGTCTGCTGAACAAAACAGTCAAACGAATAAAAACACAACCCTATGGAATGGTACAATGTAAAAGACAAGAAGCCTGACGACGGGGAGTCCGTGGTCCTGAAAATCCACGTCGCAAGCATGGGCGGCGTAATAGACAAGGAAGAGGACAAGCCAGCCGTGTATAAGGACAGGAAATGGTACGTTGACGGGAAGATCCTCATTGAGAACGACTATCCTATCATGCGAGAGCCTGTTCAATGGGCGAGACTGTGAAACCTCAAAAACGGCATGCCATGAAAGAGATGAAAGAAAAAACATACAGGGCAATACACTGGATAATCTGTACACTCTACCTCGCGGCGATCGTGTCAATCGCGGGTGTGCTGTGGACGAGATACCACGACTGGACGATTGTCGTTTTCCTTGCAGCCGCCGTCGCGATAGGAATATGCCATCTGGCACAGGGGTTCGATCTTTCGGATGCGCTTGAGATAGTCTCTGAACAGAACAAGAACCTCCGGTTGAGAGCCGAACTTATCCGCAAACTTCTCGGAATAACCGACAAATACGACATCGCCATTGTCGCGCTGTACACCGAACTGGAGAGTATCGATCCGGAAAACGAAAGGCTTAAATTCGTGACTGACAGTCTTTTCGGAAAAGAGGAAAATGTTTCTGAAAAAATTTCCGAGAAATAATTTGGACAGTTCAAAAACATTTTGTATCTTTGCACCCGAAATCAAAAAGGCAATTAAAAATGGATCATATCAACCATTCGATACCTGACGAATACTTCAACTATTCAATGCCCGACGAATACATCACCTATCTGAGCGCAATGTCGGAAGCGCTGCTTGAACGCAACAGGAAATCCGAGGAGGAAATCCGCAAGGCGAGAGAGGAGAGACTAAACAACTATCCTGTACAACTCACACAGGTCGAGTTCACGGAGGGCATGAAGAAATCGTTCAACATCGACCGTAACAGAGAGGACTCGTATTTCCACATCACGGACAAGGAAACAGGGAAGAAACTCTGCGAGGAAATGATTTGTGTCGAAAATGCGTTACGTCCGAAGGAAACCCTGCTTGAGGAACTTAACGATCAGGGCAAACCCCGATATGTCAGAGTCTCGTATGCGAAGGAAGCGAAGTTCACGAAATCCGAGCGCAAGAAATACCACTACCTGACAGGAAACTACCGCTACGACAACTGCTACGCAATACTCGACAGGGAAACCATGTCGTTCGTCTGGAAGTCGGAAGAGCGTTTCGGGAAAGCCCCTTTGATTTATAACAATGTAATGTATATTGACTCGAAGTACATCTACATTCCGACAATGGAGACCATTTTCGAGAAATCATATCAGACAACCATCACCACCAAGACCAAGATCATCATTCAGGACACATGGAATGAGTCCGCGAAAATCATCGACACTGTTACAGGAGAACTTTCAACAATAGAATAAAGATATGGAAACCAAAAACTTAACTGAAGACTTAATGGAAGACTTCATCGAGAAGTTCCACAAAAAGGAATTCGAGGAATACAAACATAAACTCGAAATCACCGAGTGTGCCGAGAACTTCGAGTTCTTCAACCATTTCTTCAAGCCGGGCGAGATAAAGACCGTTATTGAAAGCGTCTCGTCGCACGAGGGAATGTACAGGGATGCAAACTCCTCGTCGTACCTTTCCCACGGATTGCTCATATACGCCCCCTATTACAGGGGAAACAGGGACACGAACACCATATGCAACAGGAACACCTACCTTTCCCTGTACATGTACATCATAGCCATACATGAAAACCTCGACTTCTATATGCGCGAGAATTGCGAAGGGAATATGGAACCTGAAAGCGTCCGTTTCGATCCGTATCTGTACGACGAAATAAAAAACTGTTATTCGCTGGACGACAAGGGGATACATATCGACATGAAAAAAATCTGAAAATATTTTCAAAAATAATTTGGCCAGTTCAAAAACATTCTGTATCTTTGCACCGTCAAACAAAAGGGGAGAGATACCCTGCAAAACACATCATTAACAATTAAAAAACAAACGGAATAACAACACAAACACAAACAAATTATGAAAAAAGAGGAATTGGAAGTCAAGTTGATCGCAGAACTCGCGAAACTTGAAAAAAGGAAAATAAACATCGAGGGGATAGTCCCTATACAGAAGCGCGTAAACAAACGCTTCACTTCCGTAATCGCAAAGTTCATCAAGTCCACAGGCAACACGGATCAGGACGGACTGTATTTTGTCGCCGACGAAAACGAGACGACATCGTGGAAATGCACGAACCTTTCCGTAAAGGACATCGAGGCAATCCTGGCGGAGATTGAGAGACTTTCCCTGAAAGTCTATGTGGTGACATACGAGATATGCACCGACTTCACGACATCAAAGAACATAGAGATTGTCACGAAGTCATACGAGAAGGCGAAACGCCGTTTCGACGACATCGCGTTGTTCATAAGGAATTCAGCGGACGATCTCGGCTGGGTATGTGAGGAGTCGCAAGATTCCATAGAGGCATACGAAGATGGATATGCAGCCGAAAACCACAAGTACGCAAACATTTACGAAACTTCACTCTCATAACTTCCATAACTTGTTTTTTAATTGCCGGGACGGATCAAAGACTGATCCGTCCTTTTTTGTGTTTGTACATGAACGAGAGCAGGAAGGAGACCCCCCCTTCGGAGCCTGATACAATTCCAATGAAATTAAAAAATGCGTCCATACCACGTCCGTCAAAAAATTTTTTCAAAAAATTTTACATATTATTTGGCCAGTTCAAAAATATTATGTATCTTTGCATCGTCTTAAAAAGAAAGACAGAGAAATAAAAATCATTACAAACAATTAAAAACAAACAAGTTATGTATCAGTATCACACAATCAAAGCCGCTTATCTCGACATTGAGACCGTCAAGAAACTCAAAAAGCACCCGCAGAACCGCACCATCCGCCAGCCGCAGGTCAACCGCATCCTTACTGCCATCGAGCGCGAGCAACGCATCACCGAAATCGTCGTCAACTCGCAGACGAACACCGTCATCGACGGACAGCACCGCATCGCAGCATACGTCAAGTTCTCCGTCCTGCATCCGGAATTGGCAAAGTCCATGATGATTCCGTGCGTCTATATCGACATTCCGCAGGAAAGCGAGTTCGCGGAAATCATCCTCCGCAACTCCACTCCTGTCAAGTGGGGAACCTCCGACTACATCAACGCATTCGCCGACGCGGGATACGAGAGTTATGTCCGCCTCCGCGACTTCATGAAGTCCTGCAACCTCTGCCACGGAATGTCTGAAGACACGAGGGCAAAACGCATCACCTCGCCAAAGGTTACAAACGCCCTCGCCCTGCTCGGCATACCATACGAGACAACCAAGTACAAGGCAGGCATGCTCGAAGTCGCACAGGACGAAATCGAAATTGCGCAGAGACGCGCCAAGGAAATCAATTCCATACTCGAAGCCGTCGATCCGCAGCACACCATCGGAACACGTTCCATCACATATCTTATCGGCGCGTGGGTGTACCGCGAGAAAGCCGACATCGGACTGTCATCTGAACAGCGTTCCATGTACATTGTCTCCCACAAGAAGGAGATCCGCGAGTACGTCAAGGAGAGCGGGAACAAACTCTCCAAGTCCTCCGACTGGAACAACCTGTTCAACATGGTCGCCTCGCAAATCTATTCCCAACAGAGAAAGGGAATGTCCGGCGTCGCCTAAAGGCATCTGCAAATCTTTCATTTTTACCCATAGTTCGGAAAAGGGATCTTCGGATCCCTTTTTCTTTTTTCTGTTTTCTGTAACACCCGAATCCAAGGGGACTCCGCCCGCCGTTTCAATTTCATTGAAATTGCATCGCTCGCCAGCATCCGGGACATCCTACCGCCCCCTCAACGTTTTTCAAAAAATATTTTGCAAAATGTTTGGACAGTTCAAAAACATTTTGTATCTTTGCATCGTCAAACAAAGGAAAGCAAAAAATAAAAATACATACAAACAATTAAAAACAAACAAGTTATGACTAAAACGGAATACATTGAGAAAACAAGGAAGGAATTCTCGGAGACTTATTCGGACAACTTCCCCGTCTATGTCGAAGACGAGACTGAAACATTCATCGCAATGATGATATACAGGAACGGAACGCGCTTCCTCTACATAATAGACATGACACCACCTTACAGGCAGATTAACCTCGAATCCATGAGCAAGGACGAGGCTGTCGTTTACTGCGACGCAATCAACACGAAGGTGTTCAACAGACCTGCGCCCAAACTGAACGATCCCCGTGTCGATAAACTCGAATCGTTCTTCGATGACTATAACGCATTCTGCGATCACAGTGAAGGGGAAATCAGGAAATATCTGTTGAATTCAGGGAATTTGCGTTTCCCTGTGCTTGAAGACAGGAATTACAGAATACATTCCGTGTGCGACAGGTATTGCAGCATCAAGGGAGCATACATGAACGAAGCGTCCGGAATCGTAATACTTGTTTCCCCGAACGACGACACCACCAGGGAGGCGACATTCGACGACATAAAGTCGAATCCGACGCTGCTCCACGACTTCATGCTGGAATTCTACCGTGTAACCGAATAAAACAACAATGATATGGCAAAGATAGCATCTGCACAGAAGAAATATGTAGGCGACAAAATCCGCGAAATTGAACGCTCACTCGGATATGCAAACTACGAGACACAGGAAATCATAAAGGAACTCGTCAGGGAAACGCCGTCAATGGAAATCATACTCGGAACGAAGGAAGACATCTTCGACGATCCCGAAAGTTTTCTCTGCATACCCTGTGATCCAATCGACGGGATACCACAGACTTGGTCGGGTCCGTGTCCGGGATATGTCTATGGACTGAAACTCCACGGTGGATCGGATCTCAAACTTATTGTAATGTTCTCCAACGGTGAGACGGCTGAAATCAGATCGAACATCGACGTGTTCGACGCTCTGTTCCTTGCAAAGCAAACTCTAAATACGCTGCATCCATGAAAGTTACAACCGAACTCAAGGGGAAGGTGACAACCTACCGTGTTCCCAATATCCCGCAACTCGGAGACTACACATACAAGAAATCCCTGACGTGCGACTGCCAGGTACCCAACGACTATATGACTCAACTGTCGAACTGGCACTGCGACGGTGTATATGACAGCCACATAGGAATGCTTATATGCTTCACATGCAAGAAGTGCGGCGAGAAATTCTGTTTCCACTTGAGAGACAACGCCGAAAACTACGCATGGCTCGGAGTGTTCGACGAATACAAGGAAAAGGAGGCGTGACATGGGGAAGACATTCGACATAAAGCCTCTCCAGATCAGGACTGTCGCCGCAAACAAAAGGTGCATGGGCATCGAAGACTCCATACGGTACACGAAAGGGGCTGGCAAGACAGAGAAGATGCTGTCGATATTCTGCCACCATGTGAACGGATCGATAATGTCGCTCGAAATGGCTGACGAACTTTTCGACAGGGGGAAATTCAGCAAAGACACAGTCGAGGAAAGGATTTCCACAATGGAGTTTGAACTCGGAAACATGGAGAGATTCATGGACGACATCGAAAACGGAATGTTCCCCGACGAAATTACATTGATAGAGTACGGAACGAAGTTCACATACAAAGCCGTCGAATGTGACGGCACGGTGAAGATAAAAAGGAAAATCACGCAGGACGGCATAAACGAGGAAAAGAAAAGAATCCGCCACATCATATCGAAAGGCGGTGCGTACTACTACGAGGAAATGCTCAAAGAACTCAATTCGGGGGAATTCGGGAAACGTTACATCTTAAGTTAGAAAGGGGGAGTCTATGTCAGACAAAACATTCATAGGAATAATCATAGGGACAGTGTTCTTTTTTCTCGCGTATCTTGCATTCACACTGTTCATATACCCTGCGACCCTGCCTGAACAAAGGATCCGTGTTACATACACAATCTACAACGGCGGAACCCCAAGACAGAAGACAGGAATCTACAAGATAAAGGGAACGAAGTTCAAGGCATACACATCGGCGAAACACCACAAATACAGTCCGTCGGAAATCGAGGTAACTGTGAGATCCACAGACAAGTGGAACCTCGGATCCCCGGGAACATCAATCTGTTTGTACATCGGATATTCCGACGTTGAAGTTAACAAAATAGAGATACTGAAACCGAAGCCAACAGAGAAATGACAATAAAAGAATACAGGAAGGAACTCGAAGAAATAGAGTTTGAATACAGAAGGAAACTTCGCGAACTCGAAACAAAGTGCGCCCTTTCCAATGCACCAGGCATACATCCTGGAGACATTCTCTTCACACAAAAAGGAGTTGTCGGGAGAGTCCTGTCGCTCGAAACTGAAAGGAAAGGGAAACCCCTTCCGAAAATATGCTACAAGTGCGAGAACCTGACAAAAGAATACAAAGTTAGGAAAAAAGATCCGCAAGTTTACATATATCAGGCGCAGATAAACTGGGTGAAGAGAGGCGACACAAAAGAAACATACATTTTTGAAGAACCAAAAATCAGCTGAATACCAGTAACTTGTAATTTTTTGAAAAAATATTTTGCAATTTATTTGGCCAGTTCAAAATTATTCTGTATTTTTGCATCGTCAAACAAAGAGAAACAAACATTAAAATCATCAAGATATGGAAACAACGGTAAAGCAAATCTTCGTACTGTCAAAGTACACCGTCTGCGGATCTACCAACATTGCCGCATCGGAAGACAGACAGAAACTCCACCTTCGCATGAAGAACGAAATCCGATCGTACCTTACTGGAAAGTTCGGCGACAGGGATTCCGAAGAAAACATCGGAAACGAATATGCACAGGAAATGTTCCAGTCATTTGACAGGATTTCCCCTGAACAGAATTCATGGGCAGACGGGGACTTTGAATTCCCTGTCGTATTCTCAATAGAAACCGTGGATATAATTTGAACTTTTTTTCAACTTATTTTCCAGAAAAAATTTCAACTTTATTTCCAGTTAAATTTTGAAAAATCGCGTACACACATATACGCATACAATCAGCAATTAAAAACAACAAAACTATGGGTCAGAGAGTAAACATCGTCCTCAAAGTGACGGACAAGGAAAACAAGACAAAAGTGACAATCTACCACGATCAGTGGGGAATCGGTCGCAAGGGGCTTCTCAACATCATTTCCCTGCACCACGCCTTCTACAACAAAACCTACGGGAAATCCATAACGGAAACCGTGGCAATCAACCCCGGAGAGGCGGGAATCTACGAGGAGTACAACCTCTTCTACAATCAGGACAAACTCGTCAAGTTCGTCCGCGACGGCAAGGATAAGATAAACCTCATCGACGCTAAACAGTTCCGAAAACTCTCCAACGTATCCAACCCCAAGTCCATAGGGGAGTTCATCGACCGCTTTTGCGACAACAACAACGGCGCAATCTTCATCGACGTGGTCGAGAGACAGGATCCAGAGAACCCCTACCACACCGACACCGACATCCGCTACGGGTTCCTGCTCGGCTCGGAGGACGAGTACCACGTCTTCGACTACGACGGGGAGAAGGAGATATGCAACCCCGAAAACAAGAAACTCGGTCCCGCTTTCTCACAATGGCTCTCGCTCGAAGAGTGGTGCAATCTCGAAATAAACAAGTCCTACGCGGACGAGAAGTTCAAGAACATCTGCAAGGACTTCTTCGACTACTTCGGAATCGAGGAAATGAAAAGTTGATTTCCATATTCATAATTTAGTTTGTTTGGGGATCGGTACACAGTGCCGATCCTTTTTTGTTCCCCCTCCACGGGAACGTCGCATGCAAGTCCCCCCCAGTCCCGCACGCGGCACAATTCCAATGAAATTGTTTCCTGTGTCTCCGTCGGGACGTGGCATCCGTCGTGAACGAGATGAGTCGATGGGGACAACATTTCAATTCCAATGAAATTGTGAAGTCCTCCTTCCAGGTAAACCACGGGGTTAAACAGGGATGAAGATCCTTTTCCAATTCCAATGAAATTGTTGTGTCCGCCTTCTGTCCCCACGGATGTGTCTCCGTTAACCAATAAATAACAAAACAAACTTTCAAACATGGATTGGAAATATCAGGAGCAGTATTTCATAGTTGTGAACGACGGCAGGCTTTTCAGGTACGACATAGTTCCCGTCGATCCAGAGAACCCGCAGGAATCGGAGAAAAAGGCACGAGGCATAAGGGCGGAGTTCCTTATCGACTATCCCGCTTCCGAGGTGGACTTCTACAAGGACATCAGGACAATAGGATCGAAACTCGGCAGGTTCCACATATCGGAGGACGGCGAATTCGCCGTTTCTGTGGACGACGAGACCGTGTATTACGAACTTCCTTCCTCTAAAATGAGTGACAACAGGATCCGTAAGTACTTGAACGACATGTATGAAAAAATAAATTCATAATTTTTTCACAAAAAATTTGGCCAGTTCAAAAATAGTTTGTATCTTTGCATCGTCAAACAAAAAGGAAAGATACAAACTTTTTATTATGGATAGACATGAAATCTTAAGCGAACTCGAATCGCGAAAGAAACAATACGAACTCGACGGGGTTGAGATTACGGAAGGGGATGTCGATCTTGTTATCGAGAGAGTGAACGGCGGAATGTACTTGGAAGATTCCGTTGACGAAATCCTCGAAGGGATAAAGGAATGTCTCTGTTAGGAAACATGTTAATTCACAAAATTATAAACAATTAAAAACAAACAAGTCATGGGCCTTGATTTATATGTGAAGAAGACTCGCCAGCAGAGCTGCGAAGGTCTGAACGAAAACAACTACGATTGCGTGCTTTCCGAAGAGAAGGAACGCTGCACCGCTCTCCTTACGAGAGACTACATGGAATGTGTCCGTGTTCTCACAGAGGCGGAGGCAAACAAGGTGGATTCCGACACCTACAAGAAACTCTACACCGAGTGTATCGACAAACTCAAGCCGTACTTCGACTATCCGCAGTACAGTCTCGACGTTATCGGCTTCTCGCAGGAACTCGTCAAGTGGGACGATCCTGAAAACCACGACACTTTCGGACACTGGGAATGTGTTTATAAACCTGTTCCTGTGTCAGTATGGATCGAGAAGTCGAAGCACATCATCGAGGGGTACTATGCGCCGTCGGTCGCCTACTTCCGCAAGGTGAACTTCATATTCGCCTATTTCCAGAACAGGGGAGACATGATTAGCGAGGTGTTCGCCTTCATGCCGAAGAACGTGTGTATCGATCTCATCGACCGCTGCAAGAAGGTACTCGAAAACCACGACCTCGCCGCCGAACTCCTTCCCACACAGTCCGGATTCTTCTTCGGCTCGACAGATTACGACGACTGGTATTTCAAGGACGTTGAGGACTGCCTCAAGCAACTGACCGAGAAGTGCCTGCCCGTCTATGACGAACCCTGCTGGGAACCCGGCGAAGTGTCCGACGAGTACAAAGACGAAAAAATGAACCTCTACTGGTACTTCAGTTGGTAAGATTTTACCCGTGTCATATTTTTGGGAATCCGATCCTTTCGAGGATCGGATTTCTTTTTATCTACACCGCAAAGTCCCGAATCGCGGAGCGGGTGCCCCCGTTTTGCAATTTCAATGAAATTGCGAATCACCGGATGATGCTTGACTTTTATCGGTCAATGCATCAAAAAGTTTTTCAAATCCCAACTTTTTGTGTTTCAACCTTATCCTTTTCTTATTGAACAAAATCGGACAATTTTCTTTCCCCAACATTTGGTCAGTTCAAAAATTATTCGTATCTTTGCACCATGAAACCAATACGGAAGATACATAGAATATGCAGGCAACCACAGGAAAACTTTTCAGTAAACTTTCCTAAAATATTTTTGAAAAAATTTTCAACTAAAAATGGGATTTAATTCCCGCATACATATACACATGACAACGTACAAATCTTTCAAGAAACTTCCGCAGACAATAGCGCAGTATTTCCCCGATCTGTTCTCGGACACCACCGTGGAGAGAGACAACAACAGGGAATTCATAACCGTTGCGTTCAACGGAGAAGTTCCAGTCGCGTGTGTCTATGGGGAGGTTGACTGCGCTGTCGTGAACTGCAAGGACGGACTCAACACCAAGATACAAATAAACCGTATCGAAGTAAGGGAGTCGGAAAAAGGAAAAGGGTACGGAAAGGCGCTTGTCGAACTAATTATCCAAAGGTACAGTCCATACGAGATTTACCTTTATCCACTCGACGAGGCTGTGCCGTTCTGGAAGCATATGGGGTTCCATATGGGGAGAGACACCTATATGCACAGGAAATTCAAAACACCAAAAATATATTGATATGAACACAAAGACAAGAATCGTAAAGGGAATCGCGGATTCCTATGTAGTCAAGGAAGCAATCGATACGGCAGACGGGAAGCCGTTCCTCGAAGTGTACGAACATGTAACCGACAGTACGGAAGAAGAGTCTAACGGGTTCATCGGAGACTGGATCTGCGACATCGACTGCACTCTGTCGGACACCGACGAGACTATCCTGAACGAAATCGACGCTGCCTTGTAGCACAGAGACCGCACGTTCCCGGAAGAGGGACTGACAAAATGTCAGTTCCTCTTTTCTTTTTGTCAGTCAAGGAGACACAGAGGAGGAAGCGGGCTGCCCCAGTTTCAATTCCAATGAAATTGAGCAGTGGGACCATGTCTTCTCTTCCAGGTAGGTGATGTCCTCGTCAAGGAGATGAGGAAGATGAGGAGGATGTTTTCAATTCCAATGAAATTGCTTACCGTGGTCCCGAGATGGGGACTCTGTTTCCAACATCTGTGGCAAGCAGTGCAGGTATCCGGGATCCAGAGGAAATTCCAATGAAATTGTGCCTGTATGCGAAGTCGGGATTCGATTCGGGTTCCGAAAAAATATTTTGCAAAACATTTGGCCAGTTCAAAAACATTTCGTATCTTTGCAGTGTCTTCAAGAGAGGACAAAGGCAATTAAAACAAGTTAAACAAACTAAATTACAGCAAGTTATGGAAAACAACAAAGTAAACAATGAAAAGAAAGTCGTCGTCCTTTACGATTCCCGCGAGGATTTCCCCTATGAGGACTACGTCGAGTTCTGCGAGATGAACGACATTGAGCCAGCGGGTGAGAATTCACAGGACTACTGGGACTGGGTCTCCCAGACAAGAAGCGACTACTACGACGATTTAATGTCCAACCTGTCGTGGACGAAGATTGATTCCCCAGTAATGATTACTGGTTCACTCGGACTGTGGGACGGAAAACACGAGATTCACCCTGTCGTTATGAAGTCCGAGGGTTACGGAAGGAAGTTCTCCACCTGCGACTATACAGGATACGACATTCCTTCCCTGAAAGCCGCCATCAAGAAGTGCTGCGAGGGAAGAGACACCCTTGACGTTGAAGTCAAGTTCGAGGAAGACAGGATTGTCGTCTATGCCCACCATCACGACGGATGCAACGTATTCGACATTCGCCGCCTTTCCGAGAAAGGTCTGAAACTCACTGACGAAGCAGTCGAGAACGGCGAGGTCTGCTGCCCAGAGGAAGACTGGTTCACCCCTATCAACTTCGACGAGATTGATTTCTGAAAATCTGATTCCCTGACATAATCTGTATGG
>AUXO013343053.1_pt1 | contig 51699 bp, 34 predicted proteins | sample 768731 | NCBI WGS metagenome assembly AUXO01 (sample SAMN02715735, study PRJNA202380) | gut metagenome | biome: sheep rumen | host: Ovis aries | place: New Zealand: Palmerston North | reverse complement strand
ATAAAAAACATCGAGGGTTTTGTGGGTCAGGTCAATGATATTTCAGAGGCTGATTTCACAAAGCCCATTCTTATTGTAGGGTGGGAAAATGCAAAGCAGTTTGAAGGATACAATATTCTTGACAGGAAGTTATCTGATGGTGTTTTCTGGACATTCAGCAAATATGAGAACCGTTTTGAGTTCGAAAACGACCTTAAGAAGTTTTATAGATATATAATAGATAATATTACCAAGAATACTATTTATTATTATATTAATATTTATAATTTAAGATATAGTAGATTAAAAAGATTATATAATATTATTAATTCTAGTGAATATAAGAATATTTATATAAGTGGAAACATGATATACTTCGTCCATGAAGGAAAGGTATTTGGTCTGGCATTTCAGATGTTTGAATATTGTGGAATATCGCGTGAGAAGATAATTAACAGGATTAAGTCAAACCGTTTTAATAACATCATATATGATACCAGCAAGAATGCAATCAGGATTGGGCGACTTCTTGGTAATAAAAAGTATGCTCTGCCATACTTTGTATAGATGTAATTAAAATGAACACAAACGGCATAATAATCGGAACATTTGTTAAGAAGAACAAGATTCTTTCATTTCTTGAGACAATGGTATCGTCATTCAAACTTAAGCTTGACAGAATATTTGTGTATGAGATTGAAACAAACAAGTTTGAATACTTGGTGACGTTCAAGACATTTGACAAGGACAAATTCATTCAGAAACTGCCAAATGCGACTATCATACATGTTAAGAACGGATGCCTGTTCTCAATAAACGCCTTGAATAAACTCATAGAGGCAAACAAGGAAGACGACAAGCCAAACAACGAATTCATTGTTAACTGGGAGGAGTACAAAAACAAGCTGATAATAATAACAAATGGCGATTTATCAATATCAAACATAACTAAAATAGAAGATAAGTCGGAATTTTTCAATCATCTGAATATTTATAGTAAATAAATATAGGGAACTATGGGACGTTTTATTATCAAGCACATAGAAAGTGATAAGCCTCAGTTTAAGATGGCTTTTAAGAAAAATAACATAGAAGAAAACAAGACGGTTATGACTACGGACGAGAAAATCAAAATGGCACAGAATGTGCTTTCTGGTAACGCCAGCACAAAGAAAATCAAAAAGGACAAGGGATTGATTGAAAGAGCTGAGAGCACCAAGACAATTCTTACAGAAGACAATAAGGAACTTTTGAACGATTAATAGTGAAATGACCAATATTAAGTATTTGAAGGAAAACAACCTGTATGAGGCACATAAGCATTTTATGCGTCTCAGTGAAGCATATATACCAACGTTCCCAGAAGAAGAATTAGGGGAAGCTGAAGACGACCAGAACCCAACTGGCGGCGACCCAAACATGGACATGGGAGGCGACCCTAACGCAATGGGTGGAGACCCTGGCATGGGTGGAGACCCTAACGCAATGGGTGGAGACCCTGGTATGGACATGGGAGGCGACCCTAACGCAATGGGTGGAGACCCTGGTATGGACATGGGTGCAGACCCTGGTATGGGCATGGATGACGGTTCTGATATGGACAATGATACAATAGATATTGATGGTTTAACAAGGGCTGAGGACAAGCTTAATGTTAAGCAGAACAATATTGGCAGGGATTTGTCGAAGGTTGACAGGAGAATCAGTACTCTTATAGACACCATTGGCAAGTTGCAGAATGCACTTGACAGCAATAACAGTGAGCTTGAATCACTTAAGGCTGAATTTGAGAAGAGGAATCCAACGCAGACCGAAAAACTTAATCTTCGTTCTCTTGACTCTTATCCGTTCAAGGTGAAGCCTACTGATTATTGGGCAGACAAGTCGGCACGTGGTGGTTATGAAGCCACATTTGACAATGACAAGCCTACTTCAAAGGAATATGTCATAACAAACGATGACGTTGACAATCCAGGCAAGGACATTGCAGACACTTTCTTTAAGATTGACGACGACGATATACAAACATTAGATAAACTTTTTAATTTGTAAAAAAAATGAAAAAAATTATAAGATTAACTGAAGGCGAATTACGCAATATAATCAAGAACTCAGTAGGGAGGATACTTGGCGAGGCAGCAGGTTATGTACCAAGCGATGGAAATTACATGACTGGTGGACGTTATGATAGTTGGGACACTTATGGCTATTATGACATACTTGACGACTTTATCAACGAGCTTAACAAAGAATGCTATGATGATTATGAGATAGAGGAATTGGAGCATTTCTATGACTACGTTGATGAGAATGCACACCTGTTTAATCTTGCTGCCGACATAGAAGCATCATATGACGAATCAACTGGCTACGGTTCAGCATATTCACCAATCTATGAGATAAAGAACATAGATGGGGTTGATGAAATAATCTCATATTTAAAGAACTATGATGGCGATAAGACATTGGCGGAACGTTCGGCAGAGATTTTTGAGAATATGATTAAAAATGTTGACGTTAGTGAGTTCCAAATTGATGATGCGGACGACGACTATGATGATGATAGGGATGAGTTTTAAATCATTTTTTAGATTTTTTTGATTATTTTTTTGTTTTTTTAGATTTTTGTCTATATATTTGCAACAAATTTAAGCACATATTTAGATGTGCATCAATAATATTTTTTAATTTTTATAAAATTTATGGAAAAAGAATTTAGCATTAACATTGATGCTGATGCTGTAAAGGAGCAGTATGAAGCAGAACAAGAAGCTGCAATGGCTTCAAAGGCACAAAAGAAGACTCAGTTTGACACCAAGAATTACCTCCAGGCTAGACTTGGTGAAAACGAAACGACAAAGACACTAACGATAAGGTTACTTCCTTTTTCCCCAGAAGAAAGGACACCTTTCCACAAGGTACACATGCACACGGTCAGAGTTAACAAGGAAATCTCACAAAGTGGGTGGAAGACCTTTGTGTGCCCAACTCACAACAAAAAAAATGGAAAGCCAATGGGTGAGAAATGTCCGTTCTGTGATATTTCTGCGAAGGCTCGTGAGCTTAAGTCAATGGCGCTTGACGAACCCACAAAGAAGAAATACGATGATGTTGCATTCTTGAACAGGGTCAAGGAAATGTGGATTGTTCGTTGCATTGAGAGAGGTCATGAGGAAGATGGTGTTAAGTTCTGGCTATTCTCATCATCGCCGAAGAAAAAGGACGGTGTTCTTGACAAGATAATGATGATTGAGAACCAGAGGTCTGCAAGTGCGGCTAGGAAGGGAAACAAATATTCAATATTTGACCTTAATAATGGTATGGATTTGATTATAACCCTCAACAAGACCGCTGACGGAAAGACAACTGTGCAGATTATCGATGAAGGCATGCCATCCAAGTTGTCGGAAGACTATGAGCTTGGAATGCAATGGGTAAATGACCAGAAGAAGTGGGACGAAGTGTACACCATCAAGCCATACGATTACATGAAGATTGTATCTGGAGGCGGTGTTCCAGTTTTCAATAAAGAACTTGGCAGATATGTTGACAAGGAGGAGGAAGAGAAACTTAAGGCTGAGGCTGAGCAGGAAAAGGCAAATGAGGAAATGAAGCCAAAGAAGGATTTCTCAGTACTATCTGAAAAGCAGGAAACTGTAGAGATAAAGAATGGAAACGACTTTAAAACTGAGGAAGAAGATGATATTCTTCCATTCTAAAAATACATTTTATTTTGGCTAAATTATATTTCAAATGGGGACCGATGAATTCGGCAAAGAGTCTGCTGTTGCTAACAACTGCGCACAACCTTGAAGAAAATGATTTGCAGATAATGGTATTAAAGCCATCCCTGGACACCAGGGATGGTGATGGTATCATCCATTCAAGGGCTGGTTTGGAAAGAAAATGCGTTACGATAAACACAGATGCGGACTTATATAAGATAATAAAGACATATAACAATGTATTATTGACCCACTTCATGAAGCTCAAATGGGTTCTGGTGGATGAATGTCAGTTCCTGACGGAGAAACAGGTTGACCAATTGTCTGATGTCGTTGACTTTCTTGACATCAATGTCATGTGTTACGGGCTGAGGACTGATTTCATGTCAAAAGCATTTCCAGCTTCAAGGAGACTGTTTGAGATAGCAGATGAGATTGAGGAAGTCAAGACAACGTGTAGTTGCGGAGAACGAAAGACTGCCATTAACGCAAGATTTGATGAAAATGGAGAGATAATCACAGAGGGTAGTCAGGTGCTTGTGGGCGGAAATGAAATGTACAAGGCGATTTGCAGGAAATGTTGGAAGGACAAAATCAGGGATAAGAAACTAAAGGAAATGGAAAAAGATGAGTTACAATAATTTTTTTAGTGAAAATTTTTAAGTTATGGCAAAACAACCGATAAAGAAAAAGGAATTTAAGAAGCCAAGTATTTCAGCATTTAAGGAAAAATATGGTTTGACAATGAAAACTGAAAAGGACATGGTAAAGTCAGTTGCTGACAAGCCGATTGATTTCATACCATTGCCAGAGGCGTTCTCAGACGCGGTGAAATTACCAGGAATACCAAAGGGATACCTTACAATCGTTACTGGCTGGCCTAATACTGGAAAGTCAACGATAAAGAACTGCCTCATTGCATCTTGTATCAATAATGGGATTCTCCCAGTCATTTACGAGACTGAAAACAACTTCGATTTCAAGTATGCCATTGACTGTGGAATGAAAGCCACGCCAATCTTTGGTGAAGTTGATGTTGAAGAGGTTGATGAAGAAACTGGCGAGATTACAATCAAGAAGGAAAGGAGGATTGTCAATTATGATGGTGAATTCATTTATTTCGACAATAAGATTCTCGCGGAAATGTACGGAAAGAAAGACCATTCTTCTGGGAAGGAACTAAAGACACCAAGGAAGGAAGCGGTTCTTGAAGACATAGCATATTCGATAAACGACCTTCTTGATGCGCAGGACAATGGTGATATACAGCAGCCTATATGCTTCATTTGGGATTCGATTGGTTCAATACAGTCCCAGAAGTCATTTGAGAGCAAGACTGGAAACAACATGTTCGATGCTGGCGCGATATCTCAGGCATTCAGTAACATCATCAACAACAGGATTCCATCATCAAAGAAGATAAGTGAGAAATACACAAACACATTCCTCTGCATCAATAAGATTTGGAATGATTCCATGAATTCAATGGGAGGTGTTCCATCAATTGAGTTGAAAGGCGGAAAGACGTTCTTCTACGGGGCAAGGTTAATCATTCACCTTGGAGGTATAGGTAAGGCATCCACGAAGAAGCTTGATGCGACCGCAAAGGGAAGCAAGTATCAATATGGTGTGGTGACAAAGATAAGGGTCACAAAGAACCAGTTGCCAACGCCGTGGAATGTTACTTATGAAGGCGAAATGGCATGTGTGCACAATGGGTTAGTGAATCCAGACAAGCTTGATGAGTACAAGAAAACGTATATTAAGGATATACTTGCCAGACTTGAGGAAAACGGAGCCGCTGATGTGAAAGAGAGCGATATCTCATATAACGAAGAGGAAACAATAGAGTGAATGATAAATGCAGTCAGAAATGGCTGCATTTATTATTGTTTTTATGATATAAATCGCCACAAAAAACTATTTATTAAAAAAATAGTTTGAAATGAGGCGATTTAGATGTAATTTATTATTTGAAGGTGCTAGAGACAAGGCTCTTAATGTATTTATGCCATATTTTGAAAAACGTGGCATAGATATGAATATTAGCAAGCTGAAGCAATTATTGTTATCGAAATTTGTAAATGAGGCCAGCATGAATAATTTGTCCCTTGAGAGTAACTATTATCTCATTGGGGTTGCCAGGTATTATTTCAATGGCGACCTGACGGCAAATAAAAGGCTTAACATTTTATACCCAAACATAAAGGACAGATTTAACGAAGAGGTGTGCAACAGGCTTAATGCTCTTATATTGGTTCTAAGGAATTCCTATATTGACAGCGTTGGAACCAAGTGGGAACAGCCAGAAGACTTCGGAACTTTGACGTTGCCGAAGCTTTTAAGGAAGTATGGAAAGAAAATAGACAATGAACTTGGCATTTCAACGACTTCAGATAATAAAGAAAAAAATAACAATGTCAGTGATGACTATTCCGCTGGAAATAATTACACATATGATATTTTGTATTCATATGAAGACGCAAGGAAGTACAACGCGGCGACAAGACCTGGCGCATGGTGTATAACATACGGTGAGCAACACTATAATGCATATGTGCGTAGGTTGAAGATACATTATGTCATATTCAGACAGAATGGATTTGAGAAGATTCCAAGAAAGGTTGGAAAGAACTTCACAAAGGTAAAACCGCATGATGAATACGGCAATTCACTCATAGCCGTATTGCAGAGCAATTCCTCACCAGAACCGATTTATATAACGTCAAGATGGAATCATGGCGACTATTCCGATGACACACAAGGTACAGAGGCTGACCATGCGTATACCAAGGAGGAATTCCTGAATGTCATAGGATGTGATGAATCAGTACTTCAAAGGGCTTTTGAACAATGGAAGGCAAATGTCAAGAAAGAAAGCCCATCAGCTTCCAGAAGTAAGGAAAGAATGGAAAAGCTTTCCGCGCTAAGGATACTTAAATATGAACAGATGCGTATTAATGGCGGCGCACAACCAGTTTCAACCGATAAAATAACCTATCGTCAAATTAACGACCCAACATCAAACGGTGTACCTAATCTAAAGGGGTTATTTATCGTCACAGTAAACCTCGAAGGCTCTCGATATCTTACATTGATGGACAGGAAGGAGATGAAGATGGATGATTTATTGCTGAACTGTACCAATATACACTTAAGTTATCTAATCAAGACCATAGAGAAGACGTATATTTTGTTTTATACTGGAAAAGCATACATGCTTTATGACAGGATAAGGAGGCAATTCATGAATCTTGATGGCGTAAAGAGTTTCAAGAAGACTGATTTAGAATCATCATATTATGGATATAACCACAAATACGTAGTGCTTGCGGTATCAGGAAGACAGCTTGCGTTAATTAACACAGAAACCATGAAGCCAGTTAAGTCGAGGGGTGGTTCGCCATGGTTTGAGGTCATTACTTGTTTCAATCATCGTAATTTTCGTAAAACAAATTTTGACTATTCTGGCAGGATAGCCTTGCCATATTTTAAAGACACAACCGAGTTTTTAAACATGGTTTATGATTCGTCTTCTGGTGAAAGATATATCTTCGACATGAAAACTGGCAAGTTTGTTGATTTGACTAGCAATATACCAGAAGGTTTCAGTGTTGACTATGAATGCAAATGCCCATTTCTAGCTGATAATTATATTGGATTGATTAAAACAGAGGGTTTTAGACGTTTTGAAAGGTTTGGTTATTTTGATGTTAATGAAAAGAAGGTGCCGTTTATGTTCATGTCATTGGATAATGGAGAAATATATAGCATTAATGGGCATAGCGTCTTCGTATCCTTCAAACGTGAAGAAAATATTGTGGGATATATACCAGAAGGTTCTGAATACGCTTTTTATTATGACACCGAAACCAATGAATTGTTGAAAATCAATGGTACTACAGTAACAACCATGGGAGGTGTGTTCATCCAGTCATCATCGTATTCTGAATACGTTGAAATTTCATTATCAAAAGTTGTTGGGGAAATGTCTTACTTCCATAAGAGGGTGTTACTTTATAACAAGAAAGCACACATGTTCTTCCACATGAAACACGGAAATGAAGATTTGTATGAATTTTACTATTACGGTAGTGGTGATTGTATTTTTGTTCCTGGAATGGCTATTAGAAGTGGCTTTAGAACCGATTTGCTAAATCGTGGCATACTCATGAAGCTACCAACAAGTGAGGAACTAATGTCCAACGAAAACCAGGATGCCAGGAATGAGGCAATAGCATCATTCAAGACCATAACTGAGAACATTAACAAGTATTTTAAAAAAATCTATATATAATGGTATTAACAGAAGAAATAAAATCGTTATTCAGAACCGTAAGGACACTTCTTGGTGCTCCTACGCGAATTGTTCAGCTTGAAGATGAACAATTATGCGACCTTCTTGATGTCGCAATCGGCGACTATTCTGAGAAGGTTCAGAACTGGGTTCTTGAGACGCAATGGCTAAACATCCAGAACAAGAACACAATACAGTTCCAGAATGCAAATGAACTTGCATATGCAATGACAGTACGTACAATGGACTGGAGCAGGGATTATTCATATTGGTTTTCACGAGAGGTCGGCTTGCAACAGAGAGGAAACTATGAACTGAAGAAAGACTTCTTTCAGATTGAAAGAGGAAAACAAGTCTATATCATACCAGCAGGAAGGGAAATAAACAAGGTCATGTATATAACACCTTCAACAACAAAGGCTGCACTTTACGGAAACCTTGGAACACTTGATACTGGTATAGGTGGAGGATTCGGACAATATGGAAACATGGGCAATGGAATGGGTATAACTGGTTTCTACATAGGCTCGGCATATGATACAGCCCTTATGTCCGTTGACCTTAAATACAAAAACTCACTGCTAAGGGGAGACCTTGCATATAAGGTAACAGCAGGTCCAGAAGGGACTCACTTGGTACACCTTTTGTCAGTTCCTGGCTCACCTAATATGGTCGGAGGCGTGGCAGCAGACGATACATGGGGGTGGAATAGATACCATAGCTGCTATTGCTGGTACACATACTATGACGTAAGCGGTGGAGACGACGCGGCAGACCTGTGTATGCTCGAAAACAAAGACGACGTAATCATAACACCAGACCAGGTTCCACTTGACAAAATGAAATATGAACTCATGAATAATCCGACACAACAGATTATAAGAAGACTCCTGGTAGCAGAGGCAAAGATTCTACTTGGTATCATAAGGGGTACATATAGCGGTGAAGTCAAGATTCCAGACGCTGAGATGAAGATGGATTACAGTATGCTTCTTGACCAGGGTAAGAGTGAGAAGGAGACTGTTTTGAATGAGTTGAAGGAGAGGCTTGACAGGATGACACCTTGGAATCTGATGGAGAAGCAAGCGACGATGAATGACCAGTTGATAAAAGTGTTAAAGAACAAACCTCTTGGCTTATATGCCAGATGAATTTTTAAAAAATCTGAGTTTTCCTTTGAATTCTCAGATTTTTTTTATATATTTGCTTTATATATATGATTAGGGATGAATTTATTGAAAGGTCTAAGAAGGTTCATGGTGATAAGTATATATACACCCATGTTCCTGATGATTTCAAGGCGAATGACGATGTTGTTATTATTTGCCCTGAACATGGTGAATTTGTCCAATGTGCGAGAACTCATTACAGAGGTCATGGTTGTCCGAAATGCAAGAATGAAAAGAACAGGAACACGATGTTGCTGACAACTGATATTTTCAGAAAGAAATATCATGAAAGGTTCGGGGATAAATATGATACCAGTCTTGTTGACTATAAAGACAATGAAACTGATGTCACAATGATATGTCCGACTCACGGAACATTCAAGAAGACTCCGCATGAGTTAATGAGGGGAGAAGGGTGTCCGATGTGTGGTAAGGAACGGAGTGCTGAAAACAAGAGGCTGTCAAGGGAGGAGGTAATTGAAAGAGCAAACAAGATACACAATCACAAATATTCATATGACAAGTACAATGGAGAGAAGTTATCAGAAGAGGTGACTATCACTTGTCCTATTCATGGTGATTTCAGGCAGACCATGAGAAAGCATCTGATGGGAAGTGGTTGCAGAAAGTGTGGATATGACAAATTGAGGGAATCACAAAGGAAGAATATAAATAATGTATTTGAAGACTGTGGGAAGGTTCACAATAACAAATATAAGTATGTTCCTGATTTCGAGTATGTCAACAACAAGTCAAAGCTGCATGCAATATGTCCGATTCATGGAGAATTCTGGCAGGAGATAAATGCTCATCTTCAAGGAGAAGGTTGCCCGAAATGTTCTCATCCAGTTTCCAGGTGGGAAACTGAAATATTTGAGTACATATTGTCTCTTGGCGTAGATTGTGAACAGTCGAACAGGACAGTATTGAACGGAAAGGAGATTGACATATATGTTCCAGGATTCAATGTTGGAATTGAATGTGACGGTCTAAGGTGGCATAGTGAGCAATATAAGGATAAGAACTATCATTTGGATAAGACTGAGGAATGTGAGAGAAACGGGATAAGGCTGATACATGTATTTGAGGACGAATGGATTTTCAAGAAGGAAATATGGAAATCAATGTTTAGGAACATGTTCGGTCTTACTGATGAAAGGATATATGCGAGGAATTGTGAAATCAGGGAAGTATCGCCGAAAGAAACAAGGGAATTCCTTGATTCAAACCACATACAGGGATATTCAGTTTCGAAGATTAACTATGGTCTTTATTATAATGATGAACTGGTGTCATTGATGACGTTTGGAATTCCAAGGATTAACATGGGAGGAAAGAAAGAGGATGGATGCTATGAGCTTGTAAGATTCTGTAATAAGGTCAATTTGAATGTTGTCGGTGGAGCTAGTAAGTTGTTCAAGCATTTCATAAAAGCGAACAACCCGATTGAAATCGTGTCATATTCTGACAAGAGGTGGTCGATTGGAAGGTTATATGAGGTTCTCGGCTTTGTTCACGACCATGATTCAAAACCAAACTATTTCTATGTCAATGGCTTTGAGAGAATGAATAGGTTCAGATTCAGGAAGAGCGTATTGGTTAAAGAAGGCTTTGACAGGGATAAAAGTGAGCATGAGATAATGACGGAAAGGGGGATTTACAGGATATATGACTGTGGTACTAAGGTTTGGATTTGGAAAAAAAATATATAAAAAAAATTTCTTTTTCTAAAAAATTGTGTATATATTTACAAAAAAAAAATAGCAAATGAAGCAACCTGTAAGGAAAAGTGTGGCTGAGGCAAACAACATAGACACCTCAAAAAAAATATATTCTGTCATTATTGACGGTAATAACTTGTTAAAAATATCTCTTGTTGACAAGAGAATGAACTGTTCAGGGGAGGAATATGGAGGTGTGTTCATGTTTCTTAAGATGCTTGGCTCGATATTACTGAAAAAGGATTTTGACTATTGTTATGTTTGCTGGGACGGTGAAGGCTCTGGTGTTCTTAGGTATCAGCATTATAAGGATTACAAGGCAAACAGGGACAAGCATTATGACATGTATGACAAAAACAAGAGCGAATATGACAAGTTCATAGATAATTATTGCAAGAAGGTGATTGAATATTCAAGGGCAAAGAGAGGCGAATCAGTTACTGTCAGAAAAGAGACTGATGATGAATCATTTGACAGGCAGAAGATGATATTGCAGCAGATACTTGAAGAATTGTGTGTAAGGCAATGTGAATTTGAAAATGTCGAGGGTGATGATTTAATCAGTTATCTCGTTAAGCATAAGCACGATAATGAAAGGACTGTGATTGTGTCATCTGACAGGGATTTGACCCAGTTAATATCAGACACTACGATTGTATACAATCCAAGGATTAAGGATTTCATCACAAAGGACAATTCTGTCAAGATGCTTGGAATTACGCATGAAAATATTGTTGTTGAGAAGATTATATGTGGTGATGTATCTGACAACATAAAGGGCATAAAAGGCATAGGAGAGCATACATTGAGAAAGCATTTCCCAGAAATAATCAATGAAAAGACTGATATTGATACGATTATAAGAAAGTCAAAGGCGTTACTTGAGGAAAGGAAACAGCAAAAGAAGAAGCCGTTAAAAGCCATTGAAAACATTATCAACAAGGTGACAGATGGAATACAGGGAAAGGACATATATGAGATTAACAGGAAGATAATAGACCTTTCAGAGCCATTAGTTACCGAGGAAGCCAAGAAAGAGCTTGATGATATTGTTTATTCGCCCATTGACACTGATGACAGGACCATTAAAAATGTCTATAAGATAATAGAGGAAAATGGAATGGACGACCTGACAGATGAAGGCAAGTTTGGTGATATACTTGCGCCATACAGCAGAATCATGATGATGGAAAAAAATAGATTTGAGGAATTTAAGAAAAAATCTTGAAAAATTTTGCTTTATCGATTTTTTGCCATATATTTGCATTGTTAAGAATTTTTTAGTTAAAAATATTGTAAAACAATTTAAATCTTTTTAAAATTATGGAAAATAAGGAAAAGGATTACAAGGAGGAAAGGTTTGAGTTTACGATTTATGTAAATGACAACATCATTTGTAAGAGAAACTTTAGAATTTACAACTTCATTGAGAACAGTATGAACACCCTTGAATTCAAGGAGAAGGTTGATGAAATCGTAAAGCTGATTGATGACGACTTGAAATCCAAGAGTAGGGTTTACACATGGTATTACTATAACCCAGAAAACCCAGAGCCTGGTGATGAATTTGATTCTGAGCTTATCGAGCCGTGGGCATGCACCTTTAAGCTTGTCATTTCGGACAACAAGCGTACCGTTATCAGTAAAATCTGGGATGGGTATGCTTATCCGAAGGCTATTCGTGAGAAAGTAGACTTGAGCAACAAATACGTCAAGGTAACGACAAAGGACGGTCAGACATATTCTTATGACAAGGAGTCGTTCTTCAAATCAAATGAGGGGAGACTTTCATTTGAGCAGGAAGTTCTCAAGAGGATGATAAACGACAAAACAGACGTGTTGCTTCAAATTACAAAGAAGATTTGCGAGGTTTGTTCCCCGACAAAGGAAGAAATCAAGGAAAATGGTTACTTCGACCCGAAAGACAACTCAAAGTACCTCAGCAAGTACACCGTACTTGACAACTATGGCGACAAGAGGTATTCTTACAGTCTGTATCTAGCAAACAGAAAGGTTGAGAAGGACTGGGAGAGAGCCGTAGCTGAAAAGACAAAGAAGTATCAGAGGATGTTAAATTAATTATAAAAAAAGTTGATAGATGGCAAGGAATGATAAAAACAATTTAGGTTATCTAGGTGAGGTCTTTCAATACAAACTTGCCCATGAGTTCATATCAAATCACACTTTTTTTGAAGATTTAAGTCCGATTATAGACCAGAACATGTTTACTGATGCCAACCTTAAAACTTTCGTGGGAGTTATGAAAAACTACCACGAAAGGTGTGGGGTTGTACCATCATACGAAATGATGGAGGTTGAACTTAGAAACCTTGCGCGTTCAGAAAGGGAAATAGAGGTCTATGAGGCTGTCATTGAAAAAGTAAAGAATACGCCAAGTGATGGCGGTGAAAGAATCAGGGAACTTGCAGAAAGGTTTTTCCGTCAACAGAATATTGTGAAGGTTGCAAATGAGATTCTGCATATCGCTGGAAACGGTGACTCAGACAAATATGAGGCTTGTGTGAACCTGCTTAACGATGCCATGACGAAAGGAATTCATAATGACTTTGGTGAGGGGTTATTCGACCACATTGAGGAAACTTTGTCTGATGACTACAGAACACCAATACCAACTGGAATAGGGAAGATAGATGAAACGCTTGAAGGTGGCCTTGGTAAGGGGGAATTGGGCGTTATAATCGGCCCTACAAGCTTTGGTAAGACCAGTCTCACAACAGCAATGGCTTCATATGCTGCAACTCACAATTGTAAGGTTTTACAGATTGTATTTGAGGATAGAATAAAGCAAATTCAGAGAAAGCACATCGGAAGGCTGACTGGAATAGAGGCGAAAGACCTTTCAAAGCCAGACAATGTTGAAATTGTGAAGGAGACGTTGAAGAACTTGCCAAACAGGGATGATTTGCAGAATAACCTGAGAATCGTGAAGTTCCCAAGCGGAGAAAAGACCGCAAGGCAAATTGAGAGGTTCATTAAGAAGTTAATTAACAGTGGCTTTAAGCCAGACCTTACCATTATCGACTACTTTGAATGTCTCGCTCACGAATCAGACAGGAGCACAACGAATGAATTTGAGAAGGAAGGCAAGACAATGAGAAGGTTTGAGGCTATGGCTGGTGAGCTTGACATGGCGATATGGATTCCGTCCCAGGGAACGAAGGATTCAATCAATCTTGAGCTTGTCACGATGGATAAGATTGGCGGTTCAGTAAAGAAGGCACAGATTGCACATGTTATAATGTCAATAGCCAGGACGGTTGATGACATTGCAAACAACAAGGCTACCATAGCGATTCTTAAGAACCGTGCTGGAAAGAGTGGAAAGGTCTTCAATAACGTTGATTTCAACAATGGTACTTGCAGGATTAGCACAGACAACGTGGATGAATTTGAAAACATGCACGAGGTCAATAAGAAAAAGTCTGAGGAACAGTTGAAAATACAGAAGGAGATAATCCAAAGTTTTGCTTAAAAACATAATAAATATCTTGAAATTTGTTTTTTAAACAATGAAATATGACATGAAAAAAAATTAATTTTTTTTAATTTGCATATCATTTGGGTATCAAAGGTTTACGAAATTTTGATACCCAAAATTTTTTTTGCGGAGTTTTTTTTGATGTTTTTATTTATATTTATTCTTACATCATGATGAGAAGGATAAAATATGGTTGACCGAATTGAAAAATAACTAATAATTAAAATAAAGTTTTGGTTTGATGGAAGTAATTAAACGAGACAAAACAGAGGAACTGTTTCAGATTCAGAAGATTGAGACAGCAGTAGAAAAGGCGTTTGCGTCGTGTAACAAGGAGCCTAATTATAGCGTAATTGACTGTATTAAAAGGATTTATGACATTCAATCTGACAAAAAAGTGCATGTTGAAGACATCCAGGATAATGTTGAAAAGTGCTTAATGGAGGTTGACAAGGAGGTTGCTAAGTCATATATTATATACAGGTATGAGCACAAATTGATTCGTGAAAACAAGGACAAACTCTACAAGGACATTACAAAGAAGCTTCTTGCCACGAATGTGACGAATCAGAATGCCAATCTTGATGAGCATTCATTTGGTGGAAGGATGGGAGAAGTCAACAGGTTAGTGTTGAAGGATTATGCGTTAAAGTATTGTATGTCCAGGAAGTCAAGAAACAATCATTTGAACAATGAGATTTACATCCATGATTTAGATTCTTATGCTGCTGGCATGCATAACTGTCTTTCAATACCTTTTGATGATTTGTTATCTAAGGGCTTCAACACAAGGCAGACTGACGTAAGACCAGCCAATAGCATTAACACTGCGATGCAGTTGGTAGCAGTATTATTCCAGTTACAAAGTTTGCAGCAGTTCGGCGGGGTAAGTGCGACGCATCTGGACTGGACAATGGTTCCATATGTCAGGAAGTCATTTTTCAAGAAGTTTGAAAATGGTGCAAAATACATAAAAGGGGTTGAACTTCCAATGGAAGAGTTTAACGATGGAATGTCAATTGAAGATGAGAAATACAAATCCAGTGGCGATGTTTATACATATGCAATGGAAGAGACAAAAAAGGAACTGAGGCAAGCTGTTGAAGGCATGTATCACAACCTTAACACATTGCAGTCAAGAAGTGGGAATCAATTGCCATTTACATCAATCAATTATGGCACTTGTACATTACCAGAAGGTAGAATGGTAACAAAGGCTCTTCTGGAGGGTTCAATAGATGGTGTTGGAAAATTCCATAAAACACCTATTTTCCCCTGTGGTATATTCCAAATGATGGGAGGCGTGAACAAGGCAGAAGGAGACCCAAACTATGACTTGTTTAAATTGGCATTAAAATCAACGTCGCAAAGATTATATCCGAATTATGCCAATTGTGATTGGACTGGTAATGCTGGATATGACCCGAATGACCCAAAAACCTATTTTTCCACTATGGGTTGCAGAACTGCAAATGGATTTGACATTAATGGCTTTGGTCAATTGAAAGATGGCAGGGGAAATATATGTCCAGTTACCATAATCATGCCAACATTGGCAATGGAGGCGAAGGAAAAGGTCAATGACAAGGCTAAAGCTGAGAATAGAAAATATACAGATGAAGAGGTTGTTAACGAATTCATGAAACTTCTGTCAAAGAAAATAACCGAGGCAAAGGACATGTTAATTGAGAGGTTTGAATGGATATGCAGTCAGTCACCTTCATCAGCAAAGTTCATGTGGGAAAATAATACGATGGCTGGATATGTTCCAGAGGAAGGAATTCGTTCGGCATTAAAGCATGGCACATTGGCATTAGGACAGATAGGTCTGGCTGAAACACTTCAAATTCTCATACATACAGACCACACAACCGAAGATGGTATGGAGCTGGCAAAGAAAATAGAGGAATTGTTTAGCGTCAAATGCAAAAAATTCAAGGAAGACTATAAATTGAATTTCGGTGTATATTTCACACCAGCAGAAAACCTATGCTATACTGCAATGAAGAAGTTCAAAGATAAATATGGCGTTATAAAGAATGTGTCTGACAGAAGCTATTTTACAAATTCAATGCATGTCCCAGTGTGGTATAAGATGTCGCCATTCCAGAAGATTGACATAGAGGCACAGCTTACTTCATATTCAAACGCTGGGTGTATCACATATGTTGAGCTTCCAAGTACGACAAAATACAACCTGGAGGCATTGGAAGCAATTGTATTATATGCAATGGAGAAGAACATACCATATTTTGCCATTAACATTCCTGTTGACTGTTGCCAGAATTGTGGATATTCTGATGAAATAGGCAACGAATGTCCTCAGTGTGGAAGTACTGATATTCAGAGATTAAGAAGGGTTACTGGCTATCTGACTGGCTCTTATCTTGATGCGTTCAATCTTGGTAAGATTGAAGAGACAAATGACAGGGTTAAACATATTGAGAGTTTCTAGGATATGAGGATATGTGGTATTACGCACCCAGATGTCAATAATGGCACTGGATTCAGGGTAACATTATGGGTATCTGGGTGTATTCATCATTGTAATGGCTGCCATAATCAGGAAACATGGGATTTTAATGCTGGCAGGGAATTCACTGAAGATGATAAGTCTAAAATCTTCGAAATACTGGATAAACCTTATATTAAGGGATTGACTTTTAGCGGAGGAGACCCGTTGTGTTCTTATGATGACGTGTTACAATTAGCGAAAGAAATCAAGTCTAAATTCCAAGATAAAGACATTTGGCTATTCAGTGGCTTTACGTTTGATTACATTAAGGAACACTTCAAGGAAATTTTAGATTATATCGACGTACTGGTTGATGGCAGGTTTGTTGAAAAGCTGAAAGACACTTCATTAAAATTCAGAGGTTCTTCAAATCAGAATATCTGGATTAAGAAAAACGGGGAATTTGTGAAAGATGAATGATTGCAAAAAGGCACTGTTCTACAGCGCCTTTTTTTTGTTTGCCTTATATTTATAGGTAATAAAAAAAATTGTATGGCAAATTTACTTGAAGAGATATTGGAGCGTATTGAATATGAGCGTTTAATAGAAGAAGGAAAAGACCCAGTTGAAGTCTTGCATTACAAATTCCAGAATGTTCCAAGTAACATAATAGACAACATCATAGCAATTGACCCAACGAAGAAAAAGAGTTATTCGCAATGGGTGTTGAGCAAATGGGACAACGAAAAGAATATTATTTTGAACGGTCTTAAAAGTGGTAGGCTTGCGAAACTGTTCCAGCACTATAAATCTCATAATGATATTCAGATAAAGGATTGTCCTTCTGTGTGGGAAGGGCTTCAGAAATTCGTTCCAGTTGAGGATACGGTATTGGTTAAGAGTTCTCAGCCAACAACTATGCTTATGAATGCAGGGTGGAGAAAAGAGGTTGATTCTGAGTTGGCAAATGACTTTGACATAGTGTTCAACAAGGATAACTGGATTATCGCCGTTCCTAACACGTATGAAGCTGACTGTAAGCTTGGCGAGAATATGAACTGGTGTACTGCTGGCGGTAGGTCTGATTTTGAGAGGGGACGTTATTATTATAATGATTATCTCAATGATTATGGCGGAAAATACTATGTAAATTTTGACATGTCAACTGGAGAAAGCCGTCTTGGAAAGGATTATCCGTTTACACGTTATCAATTTCATTTCGAAACGAACCAGTTTATGGACAAGGAAGATGACCCAGTTGGTATTGACAACATAGGGATGCCAGAAAGCGCAGAGAAGTTTTATCTTGATGAAGGCTATGATGTTAACGATTACCTTGAAGAAGACATAGAAACCAGAATGGAAAGGTATGATGAAGAAAGATATAATTCCGAATATAGTCTGAATGACGATTTGTATTTGAATATAGAGTATGACGGAGACTATGAGTATATTGAGCCTAACGATGAGACCGATTTCTTTTTATTTAGTGTTAATGACTATAGAGACCCACTTTCTTATGAAGCTGTTTCGAACCCTCATGTGAATGATGATGTCGTTATTCTATCGTCAGCTAATATGTGTGCACTCAAGACCAAATACAGTAAGAATGGGCAAGGTGCTATTGTTGCGACATGTGCAGGGTGGGGTTCATGCGATGCATGTGAGGTTGATAACTACCTTGTCGTAGATGGCTCCAGTATATTTTGCATAACTGACGCTGGAAGCGTTTTATTTGTTGATGAAAACGGTAATAAAGATGAGCTTACAATGAATATTAATGATTGTAAGGAGATTTTCATTAATAGCCAATGCACGAAAGCTGATATGCAAAAATATGGAATGTTATTTGTTGAGGTTGTTGCAGACGAAGGCCATTCTTTATTCAGCATCTCAAAGGATGGGAACTTAAATACGATTGTTGCCAAGGATATTCCAGTCAACGGTGATTTTTATTATCTTAATAAAAATGGTTATGTTGAGGGAGAATACAGGTATTATAGAGCGTATGAACCAGAAGATTATGATGATGAGGAAGAAAATTTTGATTATGAATTTGAAAGAAAGCTTTCAACTGGTGACTTTCTTGTTAAAAGACCTATCAGTAGTACATATTACAGTACATTTGAGTACAACATAGTTAAACCAGGTACACGACAGCTACTGATTGGTGAATGGTTTAATGATTTCATAGCTTCAAGTAAGAACTTTTATGCGGTGAAGAAAAAGAAAAAATATGCACTTTTCAACATTTCCGATGGTCATCAAGTTGGTGTTTGGTATGACGTTTTAAAAGGGCTTGACAAAGAAAGGGACATTATTTACGGAGCTATTTTATCTGACACCACACAAGTAGATTTACTTGACGGTTTTAAGGGAAAGTGTATTGCTTCGTTTGGAAATATCATATCACAGAAGCCAGCAAATAACAAGATAGTGGTTTTAAGCAAAGACAAAACAACCAGCAAAGTGTTTGACTATGTTACTGGTAAAATATGTTTCCCAGAACTTTGTGATTTCGAGAATATTAGTATGTATGAATGCCCGTATATTTATTTATGTGGCTTTGAGGGCAAGGAAGAAAAGGCGATATTTGATTTGGAGAGGATGGGGATAATAGCAAGGAATCTTTCTGCTGCCAATAAATATAGCAATTATTTTCTGAAGCTGAATAAATTGAACGGTAAGGTAAATATGTTGGATACAAGGAATAGAAAAGAATTATTCCAAGAGGACGTTGATGCCATAACTTCATTAAATGAATATACCGATGTCGTTGTATTTGTTAAAAACGGGAAATATTATCCGATGAATTACAAGACAAATAAGTTGTTAATCAACCCAAATGGGATTAGTTTACCAACTGATTGCCGTTTTTCTGACAAAATAGGATGTATTGGTGAAAATTATAACATGATTTTTGAGAAGGTTGGCAATTCAGATGATTTTGTCTTCTCTTACTGGATAAATCGAAATAACAATGCTGAATATGGTAGAGAATTTAAGGTCGGCGAGACACCAGATGAGGTCATTCAAATGTATAAGTTGATTTTTGGGCAGCAAGAATCTGTTAAAAAAGGTTTTATGAGCCTAATCAGAAGGATTGATGAAGCAACAAGATTATACTATAATAACATATTAGATTAACATAGATGCCATGAAGGTAAAAATAAAAAACGAACAATACAGAAGATTGATTAACGAATCAATCAAGGAGTCAATATGCTTAATGGAAGCAGACAAGTATGTCACTGACAAATACATAACAGACTTTGGAAAAGGTCTAGAAACTGCAATTAATGATAAGTTAAGTACAGATAAAAGGCTTCAGCAAAAAGCAGATGAAATAGGTATCAACCCTAAATTCTCAAAAAAGGGAAGGATGTCCCAATTGAACAAGAATCTTGAACCTGATACTGGAAACATATCTGGTTCAATGACTGACAAGGTTAAGTTCGTTGTTAACATATTAAGGGGTGTTACAAACAGCACTGGAGGCATTAACTTCAACATTTTAAAGAACAATGCCGAAAAAGGTGAGTATCAGAATTTATCTTATGCCGATATTTTAAGAGTGAAGGATTTCATTGATTCAATGAGTCTGCGCTTCCTGTACGACCCATCAATTAACCCAGCATCAAAGGTAACGTTCAACGAGGGTGAAACGTCAAAACCATTTAGATTTGGCATTGTAATCAATATTGATGGAACTTACGATGATTCTGAGTTTAATCTTAATACAATAAACAACACGCATTTCAACGATTGGTATAAATCCAGAAAAAACACTGTTCCAATTGCGAAATCCCGTATTGAGATGAAAGAACATATTGTCAGTAAATATCTTCAAAGCGTTTATGGAATGCAGTTTGGCGTTCCTAATTTCTCATTGGGTAACGAAAAGGTGAAAGATGCCTTGATGATTAATTTCACGTCAGCTTACAGATGCCCAGCATGGAATGAATGCCTTGTTAAACATGCTTGCTATGCCAGGAATAATGAGACACAATACTATCATACGACCAAGGTGTCAAATGACAAGAAGAACTTGATGTGGGAAGCATGTGAAGGAGACCCCAAATTACTGAAAATGGTATATGACCTTCTGAAAGCATATGTTGTTGACTGGGATAAGGTCGCAAAAAAACTCAAGACAGTCAAAATTAAAAAAATCAGAGGAATCAAAAAAGTCACAACCATGCGTTTCAGTGAAATGCCAGAGGAATTGATAAACGTGATAAAAGAATGCAAAAGGGTTTCATATATAAGACTTAATGAAAATGGCGACTTTATTAATCAGAACTTGTTGAATTCGTTTGATGAGCTTGCTGGTGACTTCAAATTAATCGGGGTCAGCACTGCGGCATATTCTTGTAGGACATTGAAGTTCGATAAGATTAAGAACATTATAATCAACGCATCCAGAATGGAAATGGAAGGTCCTACCATTGCGAGATACTTCTACGCTATTCCAAAGGACATGTATGATGCATTCGAAGATACATACACTTCCAGGGAAATGGATAACTCGTTTGATTCGATTGGCAAGACTCCGCTTCCTCTTTTCAGCATTGACAAAAATGGCAATAAACAATTTAACGGTTCTTATTATTATAAATGTCCGTGCAGCAGAGAAGACTTCTCGTTGGTTAACACTAAAAACGGAAAAGTTTCAGAAAACCAAAAGGTTAACTGCTATCAATGTCACTTATGCTATGAGCCAAACGATGAGGCCATAAAGGCAAAACTTCAGAACGGAGGAAAGTATTTTGTGTTTGTGAAAGCCCATGGTACTCATGCAAATGTATTGAACAAGAAAAGGGAATTGGAAATAATACGCAAGGTAGGTGTTCCAGAAAACTATCAGGTTAGAATGGAGGAGGCAAGATATGCGAGGGCAACGATTGGTGAAGGTAAATCGCTGATAAACGAAAACAAATCGGAAAATGAAGCATATGACGAGATAGCAAAGAATGCAATATATAGTATGACAGAGCATTTCAAGGAAAGAGGAATAAATGAAAGCAGAACTAATTTTTTCAGTGAAGCATTTGATAAGTTAAGCGAGAGGTATTAAACTCTCGCTTTTTTGTTTAATTTGTCACAAAAAAAAGTATTATTTAAAATATTTATAAAGAAATAATTTTACGATATGGCTAGAAAGCAATTTTTTGGTATAAAATTTCCATTCAAAAGCGAGGGTTTCGAGCATTTTTATGTTGATGCGAACGAAAACGTCAAAGACAAGGTTAAAAGCCAGTTGATACATATCGTGTTTACCCCTAAAGGACAGAGAATTAGAAATCCAGAGTTTGGTACGGACCTCATCAAGTTCATATTTGACCAGAATGACGACATAACATGGGAATCGGTAAAGAATGAAGTAACTGATTCGGTAAGAAGATGGTCAAGTAACATGACACTCAGAAACATAGAGGTTGTTAAAAGCGAAGAAGACGGTGGTGAAATCTATGTAAGACTGGACTATAGTGTCCAGGAAGGAAATAAAGTAACAAATGACAGTGTAGTAATAGAATTATAAATGGAGAAAAAGATTAATTATTTAGCGAGAGACTTCAGTGACGTTAAGAATGAATTGATTAAGTTCAGCAATCAATACTATCCAGAATTGTCAGATGATTTCAATGATTCAAGCATTGGTGCCTGGTTCATTGACCTGGTGTCTGCTGTTGGTGATGACCTTTCATATCACACGGACAGAATATTCCAGGAAACAAACATAAACAGTGCCAACATGAGAAGCACGCTTCTTAACTTGGCTAGGACAAATGGGCTTAAAGTACCAGGACCGAAGGCATCAAGCTGTGAGGTTGAATTCAGATGTATTCTTCCTGTCAGGAACAATGCGCCGAACTGGGACTATGCACCAATCGTTCAAAGGACAAGCGTTGTTTCTTCTGGCAACTTTAATTTTGAACTTACAGAAGATGTTAATTTCGCTGAACAGTTCAATAGCAACGGATATTCAAACAGAATATATTCACCTTTGTCTGATAGCAATGGAAATATAACTGGCTATAGCGTCGCTAAAAGGGTCGTTGTTGTAAACGGAAACACAAAAGTATACAAGAAGGTTTTGTATCCATCTGATATTAAACCGTTTATGGAGGTTGTGCTGCCAGAAAACAACGTCATGAACATTGAATCAATAATATTCAAGGAATCAAGTGACATAACAACAAGTCCGAAGATACAGGAATATTATGTTGATGCAGAACAGTACAGGAAGTCTTCGAGTGCGGTAATGACCTACAGGTTCTTTGAATGTGACTCTCTTGCTGACCAATACAGGTTTGGTGTTGAGACAAAGTTTGATGAAAGCAATATCGTAAATATTTACAAACCGCATGTATATGTCGACTACACTGAGAATGGTGCGCTTGGGAGCGTAAGGAAAGTCAGGTACTATCGTGGTAAGTGGAAGCCGATTACGCAGAAGTTCATCACTGAATTCACTGACAACGGATTTGTCAAAATCATATTCGGTGCAGGAAACGGATATGCTGATGTTCCAAGGGGACAGACCACATATGCGGACTATGTAGCATCAAATATCATCAACAATGACATGCTTGGTGTTATCCCAAAGGAAGGATGGACAATGTATGTCCTTTACAGGGTAGGTGGTGGCGTTTCAACAAACATCGGTATTGGTGCAATCAACACGATAAGCCTTGCAAACATTGACTGGGGTGGAAACACTGGAAACACAGATGGAGGAATCAGGGGAAGCGTTATATCTTCTCTTAGGGTATCAAACGTATCAACAGCTGTAGGTGGGAAAGATGCACCATCGTCTGATGAGCTGAAATATCTTATCAAATACAACGCATCTGCTCAGAACAGGGCAGTTACGGTAAAAGATTACAGGATAAAGCTTATGCAGATGCCTCCGAAATTCGGAGCACCATTCAGGAATACCGTCATAGAGAACAACAACAAGATAGAAATGAGTTTCCTTGGCCTCGATGCTGACGGAAAACTGGATTCCTCATTGCCACAGACACTTGTTCAGAACACCATAGAATACATGTCTAATTTCAGACAGATTAATGATTACATTGAAATAAGAAGCGGAAGGATATACAATCTTGGTGTTGAGGCTGATTTGTTCATAGACAAGAACTATAATCCAGCAAATGTGATACAGAATGTAATTGATATTATATATGGATACTTTGACGTTAACCGCCATGACATGGGAGAAGACATATTTGTCGGAGACCTTGAAAAGGAAATAACCATGGCGGATGGTGTTCTTAACCTCATAAAACTGAGAATCTACAAGATATGGGGCGGATTATACAGCCCAGACATATGTCCTCTTAGCGAGGCGATAGTCAATTCTGACTGCACTACCGTTGACACATCAATATTCAAATGCAACAGTGGTAATTCAAAGGAGATAGACCTTGATGCCGTTGAGTATGTTCTATACGGTGACTACAATTCAATGTATGAGATTAAGTTTCCCAATACTGATATACAATGCCGAGCAAAATTTAAATAATAACATTTCTACATATAAGTAAAAAATGGGTTGCGATTGTAAAAAATCATTAAAAATAAGTAAAACCAACTTGCAGGAAAAACCATTGCTGACGCTTTTTTTTGAAGGAATAAAGAAGATTGGTCTCTTTGCGATGAGTCTTGTTCTTGTGATTATTCTGACTCCAATAGTTATCGTTTGCGTGGCATATACCATGATTTTCAAGGGAAGGGGTTATTTTCCAGTTCCAAATAAGATATTAAACATGTTAAAGTAATTCATGAATAAAAATTACAGGATACATACAGAGATATTAAATGATTCTGCGCTTCATGTGAACATGAGGCAGAACTTCGATTTTATGGAAGTCCTGTCTATTACGCTTTCACAGAAAGAAGCATATAAACTACACTCTTCCAACTATGGCGTTATAGTTGGAAGGGTTCTTGCTAATGACGCATTCGGAATTCCAAATGCCAAGGTTTCGGTTTTTATTGAGAAAGAAGACAACGAAATAAACGAACTTGAAAACATATACCCGTTCACTGACGTTACTGGAAAAGACAGTAGTGGCAGGAGATACAACCTGCTTCCAGATTACAGTGATGATGAATGCTACAGGGTTGTGGGAACATTCCCAAACAAGAGACTGCTCCTTGACAACAACATTTATATTGAGGTGTATGACAAATACTGGAAATATTCAACAGTCACGAACAATGCTGGAGACTACATGATTTTCGGCGTGCCAACTGGGAGCCATCAAATACATGTTGACATTGACATGTCTGATATTGGCGTTCTTTCCCAGAAGCCACGTGACTACATGTACAAGGGGTATACTGAGACGTTGTTTGATACGTCAACACAGTTTAAGTCAAGTACAAACCTTGACGACCTGACACAGATATTTTCGCAAAACAAGAGTGTGTATGTGTATCCTTTCTGGGGAGATGCGGAGAATGGCATCGCAGCAATAACAAGGGCTGACATACAGGTGAATTACAAGTTTGAGCCTACATGTGTGTTCATGGGTTCCATTGTATCTGACAATGGTGAGAACTGTATAAACCATAATTGCAGCTCAAAAAAGATGAGCGGTTTCAACAGACAGCTTGTTGCTGGAGAAGGAACCATAGAAATGATTAGGAAGACACAGGACGGGCTTGTCGAGGAATTTCCCATACAGGGCAACATGCTGATAGACAGCGATGGCGTGTGGTGCTATCAGATACCTATGAACCTTGACTATGTTGGAACTGATGAATATGGCAATATAGTACCTACTGACAACCCCACAAGGGGAATACCAACAAGGACTCAGGTTAGGTTCAGGATAAGCAAGACCGAAACTGGTGATGAAGGGTTCTCAAGACATACTGCAAAGTATCTTGTGCCGATGAATCCAGTTCTTGACGAGACAAAGGAAATTCCGACAACAGAAGAAACAAGCGGAGAGGAAATGGAGAGAATGTACGCATTCGGTTCAAATACGCCTCAGAGCTGTTTCAGAGACCTTTATTGGAATAATGTGTATAGTGTGAAGAATTTCATACCTAAGACACAGGTGGCAAGAAGGGCATATTCGCCGTATTATAATGGCCTCAAGGCTTGCAACACCGTTAATAACCAAAATCCGATTCCGTTCAACAAGCTGATGGTGAACGTGCCATTTTCATATATGTTTATATGTTTGGTGTTCACAATTGTGATAACGATAATATCGTTTATCAACGGTCTCATTAACATACTTAATGGTGTCTTCAGATTAATTAACAATTTAGCTGATTTGCCATTGCTTGGAGGATACCCATTTAGTTTCCTTCATGTTGACTATATTGGTTGTATCCCAATGCAAGCTGGTACTGAGGAGGACAATACTGTTTATTATCCTGGGTGTAACGACACTGGAATGAGGTATGCCGACTGCCCAGAAGGTATGGACAGTTGTAAGAGAAGCAATAAAAAGCAGAATTTGATGGACGTTATACAACAGACATTAAGTCAGGAGTATGATGTTGTCAGGCTTGACTTGTATCAGGATTGGCTAAATGGCTGTCTTTATATGCCTCTTTGGTTCTGGAAGAAGACAAAGAAGCATAAGTTCCTGTTTATAACATTGAAGCATGCCAAAAACAAATTCTGCGACAGTGACAAAACTTACAGTAGGCTTAAGACAAGACACACTTGCAGCATAAAATATAATAATAACAGTCTCGGTGTTGAAAGAGAGGACATGGACCCAGACCATAATAAGTGGCATAAGGTAAAGGAAAAGGGTATATGGTTTAAAAATGGATTGATAAAGGGGGTTATGAACAATGCTGGCTTAACTGCATATTACTATGCTGGATTCCAGCCATCTTCAAACGACAAGAATAAAATATCCGATATTAAAAAGAGGACGGCACAATTTGAAATTGTCAGGCTGTTTGCAACTGATATTATTTTACTTGGAAATTTGAATGAAAGCAACATTTACGGAATACCTCAGTTGTTCAACAGACTTCCGTCATCAACATCGAATATTCCCCCTATTGCATCAATACAAGAAACAAATGAGAATGAGACTAAAGTTGAAAAGCGTGAGCATAACGAAAACCTTGATGACTTATCCCTTGCAAATGACGATGGTGAACTTATAACCGTCACGGGCATGGACTGGGGTCATTCTGGTCAGGATGATACACCAATGTACAAGAAGGGGTTGTTCTTTGACCTTGCTTGTCTTTATGCCAATGTGAAATCTAAGGCATGCGTGAACGTTGAAAGGTTATCAGAACTTGGAATCAGCCTTGATTTGCTTCATAAGGTGAGTTATGCAAGGGGAAATGACCTTGTTGAAGGTGTTGTTGATTCAGATGGTTTCATAAACAAGTTTGAAATCGATGACAACGAATCTCGTTCAATGTTTGCGACGATGAACCATGTTGGATTTGTCCCGCAGGATTATCAGGATGAGCATAACATGTATGAAACACAGGTCATGGATGAAAACACTGGTTATTTCGTGCCAAAATTCAAATACATATATCCTGTTGATTTTGACGGTAGGATGAATCCAATCATGAGCGAATATGAAAACAATTTTGCTCAGCCATTGTATGACAACACGGACGAATCATATCTCACATTCAGGCTTGGCGCTGAAAAGGACAGCAAGCATGGAAGGAAGAGACATTTCTACTATACGCCTCAAAAGAATCAAGGTAAATATGAGATGCCGTTGTACAACAACTCATTCTATTTCTATTTCGGAATAAACAGGGGCAATACCGCCATCGAAAAGTTCACGAAGAAGTTCATTTCTCCATGTTCGACTGAAATCAAGAAGCCTTTCTCGATGGTGATAAGGACACAGGGAAAGGTTGAATGTCCTTGCATATATTCAATTGACAGCTATAAGAATCCGTTCATAAAGGTTACAATGGACGATATTCAGGTTCCGTACAGCTATGTGCTGAGAAACGGAAAGAACAATATAGTGTCATCTGGGGCAAACATGACAGAATCTGAACTGTTGCTTAATGACACAAATGTGGTTGACGGCATTTTAAATCAGGCTTACACATTGACTGTTAAGGATGCCAACGAGAAAACATTAAGTGAAAGGATAACAGTTGAGACGCAGCCGATTGGCGTTACTGTTGAAACAGAAAGACTGGGGACAAAGTTCTATGACATAGAGTCAACAAGGGTTGACCACATATGTACATACAAGACAATGTTCTATGGAAAGATAAGACTAAAGGGGTTCTATGTTGACGGATATGATTTCTATATAACCAATGCCGTTCCAATTTGTTATGACGAGCAAACGAACAGCTATGTCGTGAAGATAACTGGTGAAAACGACGTTGACATAAATGGAACGAAGCTATTCAACGGATGCGCTGTTGAGGCTATTGTCAGGCTTTCTTCAGTTGAGAACAAGAGTTCTTCAATATCTGACGATGGAACCACGTCAACCAATAACGGCATAAAGAATTGTCTATGTGACAAGAACAACCCGATAGCAATCAATCAGGGTTCAAGCGCAAATATCAGCATAGAGACAGCATACAGTTCAAGTCCTTGCTGGTTTGGCAAGACAGATGAGACAAGCGGTGAAATTCCTGGAATAATATATCCAGAATTCTATCTGTATCAGCCTGGAACATATGCGGTTACAATCATACAATATTGTATGAATGAGATGCTTACTGCGAACACGACATCTGAACTTGTGTCTGTCCAGAACGGACAGAACTTCAATGCGTACCTGAACAGGATGCCAGTCAGATTCATGATTGGCACTGAAAATGACAGTGTTGAGGCTGAGGTTGCTGAAAACAGCAATTTCTACAAAAAGAACGTTGTTGAGGATGAAGTTGGCGCTGGTCTTAATGGGTGGTATGGAGTTCATCAGGAGGATACTTATAAGTTTGTTCCAACGACAACCAGATATAGGAAAATATGGTCTGATTATGTGACGATAGGTTCAAAAATCACAAGTCCAGAAGCAAGGAAGAAGATATTGAAGTTCAAGTTTGATTCGATGTTTTCTCTTTCTGAGGGTGTATATGTCACAACAGCATCATCGGTAAAGTTCTTGTATTATGCGGAAGGTGGATATGGCTTCCCACTTAACAGAACTGTCGCACCAGAATATGATACAAGTGACCTGTTTGACAAGAACGAAAAATACGAGCTGACCGAGGACATGGGTGTATATGGTACTGAAATATTCCCCAACATAGTCGGAAAGAACTATAGTGGCTGCACTGGGGAAAGTAACACAAGAGGCCCAATCTTCAACAAATTCTTCAAAAACGGTGGAAGCAAGCAAGGTAACTATTTTGCAATTTTCAGCAATAATGGTGGATATATTAACAATAAGACCATTGACCCATCGATTCCAGTGATAAAGCAGCCTAACTATACTGCAATATCGCCTATTAACAGTGGAACCAAGGAAATCGGCAAGAAGATTACATTGTCCAGTATAAACAGATTCAAAAAGGCATACACCAAAGTTGGTGATACGATGCCATATCTGAGGGCTTTGTTTATTGACAGGAGACTTGATTATGATTTGGTGATATTGTCGCCTTCAACTGGCCAGAACATAAGGCTGTACGATTTGGTTAATGGTGACGAGAGCAAGAAGGAGCTTATCTGGAAGGGTTCAAGAATAAGCGGAACCACATATGGAGGAATTGAAATGTCCTATGACGAGAAGGATGATTACAACATCCTGAGTGCGGACATAAGTGAAGACGGAACAGTTGCGACACCAAACAACAATCTTGAATATTCATATAATTACAGCGGTCTGGAAAATGATGATGCAAAGACAGTGTTCAACTTAAATCCAGCCACCAAGAGAAGGTTGTACGAGGCAATGTTGAACGGCTATGACATAAGGGAAATGTTCTGGTCTACAAACAGAGCGCCTGAGATATGGCAAATGATTAGCAATCAAGTCATTACAAGCGGAGAGGTATATTATTACAAATATCCGTATACAAACAATACGTTGTACAATGGTGACTTCTACAGGACGAATGACAGTAGTTACATTAAGAGGTGCTACCCCACAAGGAGGTATATTGATGTTGGAAACATACCTTCTGTTGGTGGAGAGACAAATCTTATCCTTACTTCCTGTAAGTATAATGTAAAGGCGACAATGGAGCCTGGAAGCAATGAACTGAAAATGAGAACCATGAATGGTGAAAGCGTTGAATATGATTTCAACTTCGAGAACAACATAACGATGGTTTCATCCAACAGTGACAATGAGACATTCGGAAACATTGTCTATTCAATAAACGGAACTTCTGGTGGCTACTATAAGTTATCTGCTGGAACCGCAAACGTCATATTCAAGATAGAACCATATTCTTGTGATGGCTTTGATGTCTATACAAAGGCTCCTTTGATAATAAAGGTTCTGCCATACACCAGTGGTGTCGATGGTATTACATACTATAAGACAACCACAAAGGGTTCAAGTGCTGAGTATGTTGCCAATAAGACACTTGAAGAAGCTTTGGATACTGTCGCTGAATGGAGGTTCAGGCATGTCGGTAAGAGGAAGATAATCATCGGTACTTCTTCATTGTATTATGAAACTGATACTATAACAGAAGAGAACATATCTTATGATGATGGATTTAAGCTAAGGAACGGAAAGGAAGTTCCAGGAGAGTTCTTAAAGAACAAGCACACCAATGAATTTATCAGGTCGGATGCCAATGAGTTCAATAACATCGTATTCAACAAGGTGCTTAGACTGAATGATGTCAGCGTTTTCACGATTGTACTTGAAAGGGAATATCTGTCATATATGCAGGATAATTTGTTCAAACACATAAAGACGGTGGAAATGACAAGCTTATTTGATGCAAGACATCTGTTGATGAAAGTTGATGCTGACAATACTTATGTAAAGGTTAATGACGTGCAATATGCACCACAACCCCCACAGCCAGAGCCAGATGAGGATGAAGAAGAAGGCGGAGGAGGCGGAAACGACGAGCCTGTGACAGATGAAACAAAGACACCTTCACAGACGATAAGCTTCGAATTCAAGTTTAACTTCAGTGGTTCACCAAATGATTCTCAGTGTGAGGCATTTGCAGATGCTGAAACAATGGCATACAGCTTTATATTCAAGGACAGACATGGAGAGACGTACAAATTATTCCCTTCCTATGTCAATCTGAATGAAGAGACTGGAATAATGAACATGACTGTCAAGTGGAGCAGCAATATGGGTATCTTGGCTGATAAGAAGTGGTCAATTGACAATGGCGATGGAACATGGACATCACATACGAAGATGCTTATTATGGGCAAAACAAAGGAGAATTTCGTATACAGGCTAGGCGGAGACAACTGGCTCTCAGTGAAGTTCAGTGGATTTGTAGGAGGCGTAACGTATGACCAAGACACCAAGGAGACCAATATGGAAGAAGGGGTTGAATATAAGACAAACATTTCATTGAAATAATAAAAATGGACACAAGAAAAGTATTTTTAAGGGGTTTTAGAGGTAAAAACTCAACTAATATTTCTAACGGATTGAACATTTCGCTTGAAGGTAAAAAGAAAATGATGCTTGAAAGCGAATATGCTGGCATTGTGAGTTCTTATGAACAGTATATCAATGAAAGAAGCAATAGCAACGTCATAAGGCTCACATGTCAGGTAAATACCGTTTGTTCAAACGTATTGTTCAACAGGGTCTCTGAGGTTGTCAAGAATGAAGGAAGTGATAAGCTGACATTTCTGAACTATGCCATTGTCGAAGGCAAACAGGTGAATGATGACATTTCAGACAACGTCTACTTCAAACCGACCACAATGGATTTCTGGTCTGGGTGTACTATGGGCTATGTGCCTAAGATTCATCAGATATATTCATTGCCAGCGTCTGCTGACCTGTCGGAAATACAAATGGAGGGCGCTTATTTCATAAACAACATCGCCACAACAAACGGGGCAGGAAACCATATAACAAACGCCATAAGGGACACACAGCTGTCAAGTGACGGTTTTGTATATCATTGTGGACTTGATTTCTTCAACAATCATCTTCTTAGAAACAACACGTTTAAGACCATTTGCAAGATTGGATATGATTATTCTGTCATACGTAATTATACGGCGTTCAATACAATTGCCGACTTGATGCGTGATGTTAATGGGGATTGCGTTGTTGAGAAAAACTATTTCCCAGCAAATTCTGGTATTCCAGGAAACACAAAGACGATTGCCTTGCACCTTTACACAAATGATGACATTGATTCTTTTGATGAGACAGTAAAGAAAAAGTGTGTTTCAAAATATAACGGATGGCTTGGTTTCTATAACAAGTCGAAAATAAAGTCTTACAACAACTTCACAAGTTCAATGACTTCAACATTGCCGATAGAAAGGCCTATCATGTACATGAATGGGGGTGATTTTGTTGACATGTATCCAGACAGGGGATTATATTCTTTCGTCCCAAAGTACAACAAGTTCAGAAACAGACTGGAAAAAAACTGGAATTATTGCATCACATATCCAAGTTCTTCGACAACCGATGGATTTGACGACATCATCGAAACAAGTAACAACTCCCTGAAAACCATATATTTCAATGAGAACACAAGAGCTGACAATGGAACGTCACAGCTGATTATGTTTAGCATTGCCAAGCATGGTTTGAAACCAGGGGATTTTGTAAATGTCTACAAGAACTATAAAGATGAAAGCGGCAACACCGTCAATGAAAAGATAATCGACAGCGCAGAGGTCAAGGATGTTGCAGATGAATTCATATTCACATTGTTCAACCCTAACATTAAGATAAGCGACACATGGGTTGAGGTTTTCGATGACGATGATGAAGATGATGATTCATTCCCTCAGATTGTTGTTGACGGAAAGGTATATACAAGAAGTTTCTTTGACAGTGGAATATACGTTGATGAGGAAGGTAACAACTATTACGTAATAGATACCAGTGACGGAAAATACATCAATCTGGATGAGAAGGCGCAGAACATAACATTTAAGAAGGTAGTTGGCGGGGTTGAATGCTCATATTATGTCAGGATATTCACGAGAGTGCCTAATTTCAGGTTTGCAAGTGGCGATACTTCTTCTGAATACCAGCTAACAAAGAAGGAAGATGATGACAGGACAAAGATAGAGAAATACAGTTCATTTGAATATGAGTTTGAAAGCCATGTCTCAAGGCTGGCATTTGCAAAGAACATTTATTCTGATGATATAGGCGAAATCGTGTTTACTGATGATATTGACATATCAAACCTGAAGGATAATCTTGGGAGAGAACTAACAAGCCTGTATCTTACGATTATAAAGAATAACAGCGGATATAAGGAATGGTATGGCTATGATTACGCAAAACCATGGAGTCCAACTGAAATCACAAGCGAAAACGTTGAATTCTCACATTGTTTTGGAAAGATTACGTGTGGGTTTGAGACATCTGACGAATCGATAAACGAGAACACCATCAACTCAATAAAGAAACTGTCAAATGTGGGCTTGACATATGGATATAACGTGTCAAACATAAACAAAGACAGGAAATACAATGATGATAATACAATATTCATATCTGAGAATGAGGTGTCTTACAGGCACGATAATAACTTCTATGGGGATTTATGTTGCTATGACTATTATAATGCGTTAGAAACGCCCATACAACCTATTTTGCATAGGTTTACATCAGGACAGAGGGAGAGCAGTGTTGCTGCTTCTGGAATATACTTCTCGTCGTTCTTTTACGATGAAATCGGTCATGATGACTTTGATGCTGATTCAGATTTCTCGATTGTCCAGAAGTCTAAGGCTTCATGCAATGACAAGGCTGAGGGATACTATTACATCCCTCATTATGAAATTCCGTTCAAGTCATTTGGCAAATTACATACAGTCATACCAGACCTGTTAACGATAAGGTCTATCACGAGTTCTTCTGGAAACATAAAGAGGATACATTCGCTTGAATATCATTTCCTCTCTCCAGGTGACAAGGCGTTGTTATATGACATGGAGAACGACAAATACTATTATCTCACAACGGTTGCAAACCCAAAATCCAATGACAATGTGTTCTATTGCGAGGTATATGATGAAAACGGAAAGGAATCATCAAGTCTGATTATGGATTACAGCCAAGACGTGGATGACAATGAATATTACAGATTGTTCAAGCTTGACAACCTGACAGTGCCAGTAGACGGTGCGCTTTTGAAGGACGGTAGTTGCACACTTGTATGGAGGAATGTAATTGGTAATGGCCTTGATGGTAGTGACCCTAATGTTGAGGTTTACCCTTTCACAAACGGGGCATTCTACATAAACAAGAGGGTTGACCTTTATGTCAGGAGACAAGACCCACAGTCGTTTTATGGCTTGTATGCCGAAGATGACATATTCGGTGAAGATATTATGATTGAGGATGAAAATAACTTTGTTGAAGAAGAGGAAATAACATGTTGAATTATCGCATAAAAATAAATCCAGAAAACGTCAATGATGATGTTTTGGACTGGAGGGAAAAATATTTCTCTCCAGACATGCTTTTTATTTCTGGCGTTACAGACCAAGAATATCATCTTGAAAGACTTGATACGATAAGAGGCTCATTATACGATGATTTGATTGAAATGAATGTGTCATCTGAAAATGTGACAAGACAGGGGCTTGTGGTTATTAAAGGGAAGAAATACAAGATATACAGAAGGAATGACCCAAATATCGAAACAATTGTTTACAGATACGTCAAAATCAACAACTATATCTATTATATAGATAAAGGAAAGCTTAGAATTAACAACTGGCTGGTAAAGAGGGACATCAAGAAAACAAGGAACGGTGAAAATCATTATATTCCAAGTGCAGTTACGTCTTCTGTGACATATTCCATATCAGATGATGCTGGATATGCTGAAATAGACACTGTTTTATGGATTGAAGACGGGATGGTCAACATTGACGGTGAATATTACATTGTTGACAAGGACGAAATGAACAGCTCTGGCATAGGTGGTCTGAAATACTTTGATGATGGCAATGTTTTGCCCCCAGAAGAAATAACGCAATGCAATGGCATTGAGATTTACAACATAAGTGACGGCGTTGACTTCATTCCAGTAACAAAATTCAGACTGACTGGAATGGCTGAAACTGAGGTTCCTATTGAGAAGGTAACGTTTTGCAAACGCATATTTTTCCTCAGTTATGGCGGAAAATACTATCAGGCTAAAATAGTTGATGGCAGACATGTGTGTGAGATAGATGACAAGTTATATGATATTCTTGACGAACTTGGGAATGAAATAACAACGGACAATGCACCTACTTGTGACGACCTTTATGGGCTTGGACCGAGAATCATGTTTGAGGACGGGCGCATGTTAGCCCTTGATTCAATGGTAAGCAGCGATTACTTTGGAAACAGGATTAACTTATATCTTGACAGCACATATTATGACATCAACTATGGTGACGTAATCAGAATAAAGGACGTATACAGCAATGAAACGGAACTTGATGTCGAATATATAGATGGAACCCCATATGTCGTTTTTGCTGGAAGTAAGCATGAGATTGTCCCAGACATGATGGACACCGTGGTAATCAGGGGTGTTGAACATGATATAATCAGATATGAAAGCGGAAATGCATATGTGATGATTGACGGAGAGGAAGTACCCATGAAGGTGCTTGGTGACAGCAACACAGTTCAGAGACAAGGATACGTCGTTGTAAAGGAAAATGAATCTGGTAGGACGATGATATATGAGCCTACATATTCGATAATGCGCTATTCTGGCGTAACCATAGGAGGCGTTGATTACAGGATAAGGAGAACGGTTGACTCTGGTGGGTCTGTTATGAGTGAGAGCGTTCTCATTGAGGGCGGACTTTCATATGATTTGTATGTTGAACAGACAATAGGCAGGAATGTGCTGATATGCAGGCCATATTTCGACATGCTGGAGTTTTCACAAGACTATATGGATTCTGTCACTCACAAGATATGCGAAGATATTGTCTATAATTATGAGGCTTTCAGAGTTCAGATAAAGAATCCGATATTCACATATAAGAATGTCGTCCCAGAAGACATAAATAGCGTTGATTACTTCCAGAAATTCGTAAACAACATCATCTTATATCTGAATACAAGACATATTGACATACCCATCAAGCTTGAAACCAGGACTGAGCCAACAATTTTATTGGAAGACACCATAAAGAGAGATTATGCTGATGATGAAATACAGAAGGTCATAAATCCGATAATTGACATGGAAAGAGATGTCTATGTGCCAAAATACATAGATAATTCAGAAGAGTCGATAAACGCATACATTGAAGCTGGTGGTGTCGTAACTGGTGTGACTGATTTAACAAAGGCTTATATCGGTTCTTTTACAGACTTTAAGCCAATATATGAAATACAGGTAAACACACATTTCAGGACAAGGAACCTTGATAACTGGAAGACAAATGATGGATATAACAATGTATTGACATCTGGAGTTACAGATAACTGGTTTGTCACTGATTATGAGCCATATAAGTCAATATTGGAGTCAAACGGAGAAACAAAACCAGATGATTTGCTTGAGGTTTCAGACCTTATGGGCTTGTTGTATTTCACAAACATTGATGTTTTCTATCAGAAGACAGCAGTCGGAAAGAGCTTTGCCAGGTTTTCATATTATGATGATACAAACCCACAGATGCAATCATTGCTTCACACTTCATGCGTGTTTGTTGATGAGCACGACTTATTCAAGAAGTTTACTGACAATTCAAGGAAGAATGTATATGATTATATGATGGTTGAACAACCTGTATTTGATGATAATAACGAAGAAATAAATGTGGTTAGGCCAATCAAGAAGATTTCCGTAATGTCAGAATTCATAGGGAAGCACAAATCAAATGATTCAACAGCCGACTATGAATTCACGGATGCGAAGGTGTTGGAAGAAAACAGGAGAATAAGCTCAAGGCTGACGATAAGGAATAAGTATGAAACTGACACTTCATCTGAGGGATTTTATCTCTATATTTTCAAAGAATATGCCGAAAATTTGCATCCAAAACCTATTTATATGAAAGTTGAATTCAACCATGCGAAGGTCGGAAGAACGTTGTCTTTCGTCGTTCCGATGAAAGCAAGGACAGATGAAGGTGAAGACTATGCATATCCTGTTTCAGCGATGACATTAAGCAATGACATGAATGAACTTAAAATGGGAATCCCGTTAACATATGTATACGGACAGAGTTACATCCCACTGTATGGAATGTATGATTTTAAGAACAAGGAGTATGTGTATGTGTTCGATGACAGATATATAAAGGTTGATGACGGCGTTGCAAAGCTGAATTTATTTGAGATGAAAGTTAAGAACGAGAACGACCCAGAAAATCAGACATATAGGTCGTTTAAAATTGACATAAATAAAAATATAGACCTGTTTAATGAGAATTATAAATAAGCAAATATCCCTGGAGCAAGTGACTTCACGTTTGCCTGGACTTGTGCCAGCATATGAAGATGGTGTCCTTTATCTTTTCGATGAAGCAAGCCTGAAACGTAGGTTTAATGATAAGAGCAATAACTATGGAATGATTCCATTGAACATAACTCTTTCAAAGAAACCGACAGAGATTACATGTAGTGTTTCTGGCGAAACAGAAGAAAATGACGGGATGGAAATCGTCACATGTGATAACCCTGCTTTCGTCATGTCATGGGAAACTCTGTCAAAATGGTATTCGTTTTTTTCAGAATATTATCGTCTTCTGAATGATTACGGTCATTGCAAGGTGTCTTATCAAAGCGCAGTTGATTACTACAACAACGAGTCAAGGGGCATATTTGCAAATCAGATGAAATATGGTGGAAATGAAGAAGGATACAAAGAGCTTGACAAATTATTTTCAGAAAGAGGTGGGAAAGTAAAGAAGCTTAAAAGCTGCAATGATAGGGCTGAAGACGAAGGATTCTTCTGCTGGCTTAGGAAATATGCCGTAAAAACTGACATTACAGAAGGGACTCCTAACTTTAACGCCTTGTTGTCAACACAACCAGATGACTGCGGTGCCAATGCGAAGCCATGCGATTTGGCGATTCCAAGGATTGATGACCACATTAATCTTCAAGTTTCTATTGATGATTTAGGAGAATTCTCCATCTTTTCTAAGGAGTACAGTCTTGGAGAGGACTGTGGGGGCGAGGTCGTATATGACGGAGAGAAAACAATGGTGCTCAAGGATAACAAGCTGGGATATATCTTCAATCCAATTGCAATGGAAATGCAGTTCAATGAAGATGACTGGATTGATTATACTGAAAAATACATCGAAGACCACCCAGATTACTTCTCAGTTGATTTCGACTATTATGGCTTCAATGAAGACGGCAGTAAGGTTACTGGTGAAACAGAAGAAGAGGTTGAGGAAAAGCTGAAGACGTATTTCCCAGTCACAAGGGAAAGAGGAGTTTTAATAGAAAGTGGCATAATACCAATTTATGAAGCGGAATTCCTCAACATTGAAGGGAAGGACTATATCGTCAGCAGGGAAGAAGGTACTGAGACACCGTACATATACATAAACGGAAAGAAGATATATGCTGATTTAAACACTTCTGACTTCAAATATCATTTTGTATATAAGAAAAACGAAACATTTGAAAGGTGTAAGAAAGATGCCATTGAAAATGGCGATTTAAAGGAATACGTGCTATATAAAGGCTATCCATACATGGTTGAGGATAATCAAATCCAAATCAACGACACTGTATTCTTTGAAGTTGACGGATATTTCGACGATAACGGCGAGTTAATATATTTCAAGGATGATGAGGCATTTACACTATTTACTGATGTTAACTTCTTTTATATGAATAATACTGAAAAGGAAGACAGACTTGAATATAGCAGGGTTACGCTTGAAAAGACAATTAACGAACATGGAGTTGAAAGAAAAAGATGGCTTCCAGATATTGATGGAGATTATTTCATCAAACAAGACGAAGAACTGACGGTACAAAGCAGTAACTTGATTACTGGCATTACGGCATCAAAGCTTTCAACGCTTAAGACAAGGAATGTGCTGGTTGATGATACTGGAAAAAAGATTGAAGGTACTTATGAGGTTGAAAACAAGTCTTATTTCCAGCCAGGTGAAGGCGAAGTTCTTGGATGTGTATACAAACTTGGGAACACTGCGAATATACGCCCATTTTCAAAAACAAGTGGAACAACCGACAGTGACGAGCTTGAAGACCATAACTACTTCATAGGGGACATAATATCAGAAATAACTTTCTATTATGAAGATGTAGATGGTGTCAGGCATTCAGAAAGTACTGATTTACTGGAAACCGTTACAAGCGGAATGCCAGAATATGCTTATTTTGACAATGAAAACGTGCAATGTGACGTGGTATACAATATTGGAGCCACACTTGTCAGATATGAAGGTTCTGGATTCACATTGGCTGATGATGATGAAAAGAACGAGGGTGTTATATATAGGGAGCATGTCGAGTTTGTGGAGACATTTGTCGAATATAAACTGAAATCCAATCTCAAAAAAGTGACACCATTTGAAAAGAAGACTGTTTCTGCAAGTTCATTGAGTTATCCAGTCATATGCTATATGCTGAAACAGGAAGATGAGTTGGTAGAAAACGGAGACTACAACTATTTTGACAACCTTGCGACATTTGAAATGGCAATAAAAAGAAGAAAAACGGTTGATGGAAACGGTACGACAATAGACAACAACTCGGCTAACAACGATTCGTGCATATCACCTGTTTTCAGAATGGAATATTCCATTGGCAGCGTGTTGTCGGAAAAGACCATAAGTGATATTTATATAGACAGGGGAATCAACTATGCAATCGACAAGCACTTGAAGCTTGGAGAGGTGACTTCATTTGAGGCACTTGAGCAATATAACAACGGATACTTCAAGATGATGGAAAACTAATTAAGATAAAAATACAATACAATGAGTTTAGGCGCTTACGGACAAACAATACCCATTTATCTACCAAGCAATAACATAGGCGATTTGGTTGACATTACATATAACTACCATGTCAACAGGACATATGATTCATTGACGGTTACAGATTTCAATAAACTTGACTCCAGTGTCTTAACACAAAGCACGAGGAATAGCGACGGGGAATCTGACAATATCATTGAGGGTATGTATAATTTAAGGCTTCCTTTGAATGTCTTCAATAAGAAGGGCTTCTACACTGTATATATCAAGCCGAAGGAAATTGAGGCTGTCATTGCCGATGTCAGCAGCTTGACAGCATTCCCGAGTGTAAGGGGAATCGTAATCGATACCTCGCAAATCAAGAACTCGTATACAGCTGAAAAGGCTAGGACCAACAATGAGCTTGTCGGCTACAGGGTCATATTCATTGATGAAAACGGTTCAAGGCAACCATTCTACAGAATCATCACGTCAAACAACAAATGTGAACCAGTGGTGAAGGCTCCAACGAGTTCAAGTGACAAGTCATATACATACAGATACGAGGACAGTTCAAGCCTTGTGTTTGTAACCTTATCCCCAACGTCTGCGCCTTCATTCAAGAACAACGAGCTTCCATATATAGGAAAACCGACACAGAAGATATTGCTGGTCAATACGTTTTTCGAGCCGATTCAGCTTGACATTGAAATGACGACACACGATGCTGACACAATAAGCTACATGCTTGAGAACAGTCAGTTAAGGGATATTGACAACGGCCTTATCACAACTTATAACGACAGCGGTGAGATATATCACCAGAGTGAACACTATACACTTAAAGACCAATATACAGGCGAACCTGTATATGAGGTAAAGGAAAACAGGAAAAATAATATTGACTTCAGTCAAACACTTGATGCGGCAAATAGGTAATCATGGCACTAATTAAAAGTCATTCAAACTATGTTTTAAAGAAAAAACACCAGACGGTATCTGATGGTACTATCTGGGAGCGTGACATCACGACAATAGGTGGTGTAAACCAGTTTGCTCCTGGACAGATTCCAATATTCCGAGACAATAATTTCATAATTACAATCAGGAATGACGGAAGCATTGCAAAGCAATACAATTCATCAGACTGGAAAGACACAATCAGCGGAAATATCTGGACGCTTGAAACCATATCTGCAACTACGTCAGAGCTGGAAGAACAAAACGACACGAAAATCATAATAAAACAAGATTACTATGATTTTTGCGATTTTGCTTATTATGGCTCTCTTTCTGAATTGTTCAGGGCTTCAATCAACGATATAGTAAAAAGATTTCCAGGTGAACTGTATGGGTCGAAGGTGTCTGGAATGACATATTATATGTCAGACGGAGAAAGCAAGATACTTGGAGAAGAGGACGGGTTTACATATGAGGTGTTGAATCCTTTTGGGATTGACATACATACAGTTAAGAGTTTCACGGGCATCAAGCATCTGAAATATTTCGCAAATGAGGGATATAAGGAATATACCGTCAACGGAAAAGAAATCATATCATGGGAGGTTGAAATGGTCAACACAAAAGACCAATTCGATTGTTCTGGTGATGTTGACTTCAACGTTGAAGATGGCAAGATTGTATCTGACTTGCATGCTGACTGTTTCCTTCCTGGCGAAAAGATTGCCATTATCACAATCACAACTGAAGACAATACGGAATATGTCATTGAGCTGTACGTGGGTGAAGAAAGAAGGCTTTACTACATGCATAGTGGCGGAACAATGACTGATGCACATATCAGGCCAAAGGAAAAATACATTGAGGCGTTCTATAATGGTTGTGACGCATTTCAGAGGCTTTTGATGAACAGGGATTCAAGCCCAGCTAAATACACGGCGACTTTTTCGGTTATTAAGGAAACTGAGCGTGGGTTCAAGAGGGAAAGCGAGTCATTCTCATTCCCGATTGACGAAGGTGGATATAATATAGACACTTCCTCATTCGGATTCAACTCATATACGAAGAGATTTGCCGACATTGGGGCATTGTATGATGAATACTTTACTGATAACCTGTACAGGTCTATGACACATGAGTCAATAAAGAATTTCGACTGGACACATACAAGACGATATAACCCAGAGGAAAATGAGCCATTTCAGCTTGGTGCTGAGAAAATACAGAAAGTATTAAGACTGTTCGCCAGGGAATTCGATGAGGTAAAATCATACATTGACAATATAACAAGCTTTGGAAGAATAACCTATGACGACAGGAGCAACGTTCCGAATTATTTTCTGACTGACGTATGTGAAGATGATGGATGGGATATCATACAGGTCATCCCCTATGAAACGACACTATCTGTAATTGGTGATGACGAGGAATATATAATTCCACAGATAATAGGTGATGCGTCACTGGATGTGAGCGGTCAGACATTATTCAGGATGTCAAGCAGAATAATGGGGATAGATGGTGCTGACAATTTACATATGTCTGGAGAGACAAAGTTCTCGTTGAAAGACATAAATGAAGACAGGAACTGTAGTAAAGACATAGATATAAAGGCAGCTTTATGCTATCCAAATACATATGTGCAGAACACAAAGCGTAAGGTAAAGCCTTATTCGTTCGATGACAAAGACAGTATTAGTGACTATGTGAAGAACGGATACTTTGTCTCGTGTTGCAGTGGTGATGGAATTTCAATTGCATCAGAGTTTGCCTTTCCCTGTGATTATTCTGGAAATACAAATTATTTCATAAAGGATGCCAATGACGGAAGTACAATATTCTTCGACAAGTGTTCTGGAAAGATAAAGAACAGGGTGAAAGCATATTCGAATGAAATGGACACATATACCTTCATGGATGTTAATAATGAATTCCTGAGAAGACTTAAATTGAATTCAAAGTATATTTGGAGACATAAGGGAACTGAGGAAGGAATTGAAATGATTCTTGCCATGTTCGGACTGAAGAGCAAGAAATGGTGGGACAAGAAGGATGAATGCTACAGATACAAGTATTCCAATTCAGGATATGACTATGAGATAACAGAATATACAAGGTTTGTCGAGCCGATAATTGACATCGACGACAATTGCCACAGTATGCACCAGATAGACTGGGTTAACTCAACAAAGACAATCGCATATGACTACAGAACAGTATCAGCATACGAGCCAAGGGGTATCTCATACACCAATTATGTTCCATATCAGGGAATGCCAGTGATATATGAAGACAGGGTTGAAGTATCGGAAAATGAGTTCGATGAAATATCTGAAAACTTCGGTGTCTGGGAATATCTGTACAGCACAGAAAAGGAACAGAGGTATCTTTATCCAAATTTCAACAAAAACGAACAATATGACGGAAATCCTTATTACCAGATGAATGGCGGATGGCTGTCAAAGACAATCGTCGACTCGGCAGATACAAAATACAATTTCCAGTTCACAGCGAAGAATGTCCCAGTATATGACAAGGATGATGCGATTTACAAGGAAACCGTAAGGAGCATAAGACGTGTCGGAACATTAAATGAGCTTATGTCAATACCGTCAGAACAGCTAAAGGATGGGTATATATGCTTCGTTGAAAGACTTGATGGCGACATGATTGCGATTGACGGGCAGGTGTTCGACATCCATACTGATATACAGGGTAAAAAATACGTAAGCTTCACCAAGAGCAGAGGCATATTGCAGGTAGGAGATAAGTTCTTTGACGACAGCATTTCAGTTTATGGGGCGGATGAAGAGATATGCAGGTATTCTCTTATAGATAAGAATGATGGGTATACATTGAACGCATATCTGATAATGGACGAGAAAAGCAGCGCATATACATTCTACTGTGGTGACGACCTTACAAACTATTCCATTGACTATTATCATATAATAGAGACTGGTGACACAAGTATGTCGAATTACTTCAAGCTTGGTGACGCTAATTTTTCAACAACCATAGAAGATGGCATGGGTCTTGGATGGCATAGACTGTCCGTTGACAGCCCAGAATACAAGAAGATAGATACCATATGGAATTACAATAAAGGCAACAACCCACATAACGGAAATATGAGCTATGACAGTGGCGAGGAATATTATGAATATTTCAAGCACTTGTTCAAATATCCATATGAAAACAACCTGTTTGATGAGAGGTGCTTTTCTGATTTTGTCGGGTATGGTGACATTGGCGGATACTTTGATTATATAGACTACATATATGATAAGGCATCGTTTGACATAAGTGGGGATACTGAGATACCAGACACGAAGGTTCACTTCTTCGGGAACTATAAGAGACCAGACGGTATTGATGAGAGATTCTGCAAATATACCATAAGCAATGGAATAAAATATGTTGTCACTGGAGATACATACAGGAATGTAGAGGAAAACTTCATAGGGAACAACTTCGCAGATGACGACTATGACAGAGTGACCAATAAAATCATGAACAACAAGAAGCTAAACATAGAGTTTAACATGAAGTTCGGATACAATACGCCAGAGGGCCAGTCAAAGCTAAAATTCTTCGATGAAATCGTTATGAACTACCTCACACAGTTGATACCTTCAACATCCATAGTAAACATAACATACAAATTCACTGATACAATAAACGCTGATTGCTGCTGTTAATACATTATGCCAGATATAAATAACAATACATCTAAACCTAAGATTGGAGAGAAGACCCACAGGATTGTTGGTCCTGATAATGCTATTGTCATAAGTGATGATTCATCCAGTGGCATCTTCGAATTGTGCTGGATGATTGAGACAACTGAGGTAATCTCACATTGTGAAACAAAGGTCACAAACGAAAAGAGGTGTGAATGGTTTGAATATGACGGGTCAGATAAATGCAAGGTATGTAAGCCATATGTACCATATCTTTCAGATGAGCCGTTTTATGCAGATGATGATTATTCGTCTGATTCAGGCTATAAAAAATATTATGTTGATGAAGAAACACAGACAGTTGAAATTAGCGGAGAAACGTATAATGTTGAAAATGGACATATTATAATTGACGGTGAAATAATACCTGTTCAGAATGACAAAAAAATAAGCGGAGAAACATTGATAGAGTTTGATGACGGTTCTGAACCTATTAGAGCCAAATACACCATCATACATACCTGTCATGAATGTGATGAGGATTGCAAGACAGATAAGCCACAACACAGAAACTGTTCAATTGGCGATGTATGGGCTTCCAAGAAAGATGGATATATAACTGTATTTTACGAGCAATACAATGTTGAAGAATATGGTAATTATTCAGAACTTGCGAAAGTCGTAAGCAGTCACACTGAGCCGATGGAGGCATGCGACGGTGAAAAGCATACAATTGAATTTGACGCGACTTGGGGAGAGCAGGAAAGCTGCATAACATGTAGAACCATTTCCTATACCTACAGTTGCACTGATGAAAAATGCACAAGTGGTACTTCGGTTGTTATAGGTGGTGTGTCATTTTCACCGAGCGCTGTCGAATACAGTGGCGGAACCGTATATGCCTCAATGGCTTGCGAGATAATAACATTAAATGAAGACTGTACCAGAACGGTAGACAAGAGGACAATATCAATACCAGTTGAAGTTAGTGAATGCAGTGGTGTGACTGAATGCTGTAATGAGCACCTTGAAGAAATCAGCATATCTTCAAGCAATATCATAGAGACACTTACTGAAGTGTATCCAGACTTACCAGAAGATGTCAAAATACTTTACAACGGAAAAGTCATAAGTGATAACCTCGTCTTGAACATAACACAGAAAGCCAAGATTGGCGGTGATTGTGACAGCGATTGTGAGTATCACACGACATATTGTGTCAAAAATAATTCGGTAAAGGTTGAATATGAGACTTATTGGGGCTCCAATATTTGGGTTGAATACGCAAAAGTTCCGAGCAATGGAGGCAGGGTAAAGGTTTCATGGGATTATGTTGCGACAAATGTTCCAGAAACGCCAAGTGATTTGTGTAAGGAATATGTTGAAAACGGAAGTGATTACATAATAGTTGAGATTGATGCATGTACATCAACTGGTGACAGTTGTGAGTGCAGTAATTCACTTGTCTTCATGGATGACACAAGAAGAACTTCCGCGTCTTCTGATATAAGGACGTTGACAGGGGAAATCCTGTACAAGGAACAGACACCTGGATGTGGCTTTTCGCATACTACATATCATGACTACATAACTGGTAAAGATATAATAATGAATCTTATCACATATGTGGTTGAACAAGACTGCTCAATGCAATGTGTTCCACATACAAGGAGGGAATTTACTAAGATAAAAGTAAGTGCAGGCGGTTGTGATACATCCGTATCTGGAATGGTCCCATACGTTGACATTACGGTTAATGAAATGTGCGAGGAAACAAGAGTCACTGGAAGTGCCATGTATACTGATGAAATCAACACCTATGGTTGTTCTGGAGGTACAGGCAAAAGACTGTTTGAAACCGAGCACTTCATTGTTGAGCAAACTTGTGATGATTCATGTGGAGGTGACTGTACAATCTATTCGGACAAGACTGAACTTGACCATAATGGAGGTACTGCGAACTTCTGGGTGGATTCAGGCACTCCAGATACATGTATAGTTGAATCAGAAAAAGATGAACTGGAGTCAACTGGCGGAAGCGTCGACTTCTGGGTGGATTCGGACACTCCTGACACATGTACGGTGGATTCAGAAAAAGATGAACTGGAATCAACTGGGGGAAGTGTCGATTTCTGGATTGATGAGGAAAACACCCCGTGAACCTATTTAAAATAAGGCGATTGCGTGCAATAATTCAAAACTTAATGATATTTATTATTAAAAATAAACATTGACATTATGAAAAAGAAAATTATAAGGCTTACGGAATCTGAATTACGTAATATTGTAAGGAATTCAGTTGGAAGGATTTTAAAAGAAGATGCCGAAGGTGGCAGATATGTGTTTTACAGCGGAGAAAATGATGAAAATGAATTCTGGGATGAAGCTGGAATAAATCCATATGATTTCTCAATGCGTGAGGATGAAGAGGTTGCGTCATTCCATCGTTCTCCAGAAGGATATATCTTATATCATGAAGACGATGAATTCGGAGAAGTGTGGTATGACAGGTCTTTGCGCTGCTTCCGTGGCGTGTCTGATGATGACATGTTTAATGGATATAAGGTTGGCTTTGAAGGAATGACCCTTGATGACATCTTTGAAGATGTCTTTGAAAAGGTTTCAGATGCACTGTTAAATGATTCATATGGTGACGATGAGGATGATTATGATTATGAAGATGATTTCTAATGTGTAGATATGTTACGGATAGACAACAAGGAAAGTGTTTTGTTAGATTTGAACAAGAATCCTAAAGATGAATACGTTTTTGATATTACGTCTGTTAATGATGAAGGTAATAACATCCCATGGGGCATTGAATTCATCAATAACAGGGTGGTATCTGTTGAAAAGACGAATGAAAAGCTGATTGTCAAGATTGATTATGGGGTTTTAAAGCATGACGCGAGGATTGTCTTAAGGAATTACAACAAGGAAAGGGCTTATTTGAAGATAACGCCAAATGGTTATACCCTGGAGGAAAAGAAATATAAATTTGAAGTAGACAATATCGAAATATCCAAGGGGGAATTGACATTTGAAATCAACTCAAAGGAAAAGAGAAGAAATCAACCATGGAATTTCGTATATTTTGGAGAGCCGTTATCCTATGATATTTCAAAGACAAGTGGAACTGGAAAAACAAAAATCACAGTTAAACTTCTGTCTGAATTAAATGGAGATTTTGATACAATACTCAGAATCAAACAGGATAAGAGTGACAATCTGATTGAATTAAATCTTTTAAACAATAAAGACGGTATAGTTCAAGCTAACATATCAAAATCTTAAAAGAAAGAATATAAAGCATTATGCCCGTCCTTAATTCCGCTCCACTGCGGGATTTTATTTTTTCTAGCCTATAAAATATTCTGTTCTTGTTCTAACATTTACGCCCAAACAATCGGATAATGCCGTAATGCCATACTTGTTGAAAACAGTATCTTTATCTTCCCAATTACCACTCCAACACTCTTTATAATATTCAAACTTCTGACCATTATAGCGTAATTTGGTAAGATATGTACCGCCAACATCCCAAGAATAATCAATCTCAATACGCCTGTTCACATCAACCTCTGTACCAACACCAAAACGCTCAATAAACATATCTTTAAGCGTTTCCAATACTTCACTCCTTGTCATACTTGTTGCGTTAGATGGTTTTCTTCAATTCGCTATACTTTCTCACCTCGTTCAAGCAGTCTTTCAAGGCATCTGTGTTACCATTGCGCTTGTAAGCCTCTGCACTTCTATGCAACATATTGATATGTGTATCAATAGCATTGAGAATCATTTCTTTCTTATCCATATTCTTCTACGCTTATTCGTGTCGCGCCCAACTTCTAATGGTTGCCTTTATTTGGTTAAATATTGTTTTAAATTCTCACATTGCAAATGTACGACATTTTTTTGAAACTACCAAAAATATTTGCAAAAAAAAAAAGGTAATTATATACTATTTGACCTCTTTATCTCTTTCCAAATTTGTTGTTATATAATTTGCAACGTGTTCATAATGATTCATATAGATACTGCTTGATTTTCTGCCATTTTCCTCACATTCATACAATAATTTAAAAATCTTGTACAAAACTTCATTTGAAGGTAAATCCTTGTTAGGATTTTCTTTCTGAAACTCAATTAATGCTTCACGTTTACCTTCCTCAAATCAAATTTTGTAGCCTTTGATAAGGCTATCTGTGTCTTTTACTCTTTTATTCATATCTCGTTTTATCTAAAAGTTAATCAGTTTTTCTTTATCTTCATCAATATCTTCAATATTTTCTATTTCAATGTCATATAATGAGTAGTCTGAATCTATGTCTACAAATTCATATGACATGTCTTCAAGATTCCATACGGCGAAACCATGCTGTGACACTGTTTCACCGAAAGTCTGTTGTATCAATGAACCAGGGAATACAATCTTCACATCGCCTCTTTTCAGTTCCTGCCTCTTATGTATATGCCCAGCCATTACGCAATCACATCCATCAAAAGCGTCACCTCCAAGGCCATTGTCAATAACTGTTCCGTTATTGAGGCTTGCACCTATTATATTTCCATGGTATAGACCGATAACCCTTGTGCCATCGTTTTCCTTCATGTCTTCAATTCCAGGTAGAGCATAGTCATCGAATATTGAATATAACGCCCATACGACATTATCGTCAACAACACAACCGCTTTTATAGTCAAGCTGTTCGTCAAGATATGAGCAATGCTCAAAGTTGGCAGTGTTGAAGATACCAGTCAGCGTGTCGGTTCTGCTTGTGTTCCCGACAACCATGTCATGGTTGCCAGATATGATGACCACTGGGGCGATTTCCTCAAGCTGTCTTAGGAATAAGCTGACGAACACAATCAACTCGTTGCTTATTGTGTTTTTGTTATTTAATAAATCCCCAGCAATCAATATCCTCACCTCATCATATTCATATCCATCTGCAAGCTCCTTGCATTTCTCCATGAATTTTGTGAGTTGCTCAGAATATTCATCATATCTGATGAAATTATGTATATGAACATCTGATGTGTGAATAACTCGTTTTATCATAAATCAATTTTTTGCAAAGATATGGAAAAAATACCAGAAAAACAAGTTTTATTGGATATTTATTGTTACTTAAATTGATATAGGATGGTAATATTAATAGATAATGGTCATGGTGTTACTTCTCAAGAACGTGGAAAATTTAGTCCACTCCTTAAGGACAGTGAACTTAATATCAGTAATGAATTCGTTCATGACGGAAGATTCCGTGAATGGAAATACAACAGGGTTATATCAAACCTGATTGTTGACAACTTGAAGGCATATGGATATGATGCAAGGTTGGTTGTCCCAGAGGATACTGACATATCATTGTCAGAAAGGGTAAGGAGAATCAATACCATCTGCAACAAGGAAGGTGCTGGAAACGTTATAATGATTTCAATTCATTCAAATGCTGCTGGCGGTGGAACTGAGTGGATGAATGCAAAGGGCTGGGAGGCTCATACCACAAGGGGAAATACAAAATCAGATGCCATTGCCACTTGTTTGTATAAGAGGGCGAAGGAAAACATGAAGGACAGGAAGATGAGAGAAGACTGGTCTGACGGTGATATTGACAGAGAGTCTGATTTCTACATCATCAAGAAATCATATTGTCCAGCCGTACTTACTGAGAATTTCTTCTATGATAATAAGGATGATTTGAAATACCTTACATCAGATGAAGGCATACATGGAGTTGTAAGGACACATGTTGAAGGAATAATCGACTACATAAAGTCACAGGAAAAATAAAGTGAAGGAAATATGAGTAGAATATTTAGTGAAGAAGATATAACATGGTCAAGCATAGAAAAGCACATACCATACAAGAAGGTACTTTGGACAGTTCAGAAAAACGGCATACCAACATACACATTCATAGATGAGAATGATGAGAAGATGGACATCAATGAATATAGTTCATTTTTCTGCTGATTTTAGTACAACTCATATTCTGGAATTTGTCTCGCTGTTCTTAAAGCGTTTACAATCCCTTTATATCCGTATTGGTTGAATATCTCACTTGGGTCTTTTCCAAGGTCTGACTGTATGTATCTTATCTTATCATACAGTCTTCCATGGTTCAATAATGCATATATGTCTTTGCCATTGTCTTCAATGTCATTGTCAAGGAATATGTTTATATTGGCATTTGCCTTTGTTAACAAATCCCAGTATAACTTATAATCAGTTCCAAGCGATTTTCCAAGCAATGGTATTGAATTAGGCACGACTATATGGTCAAACGCCCCTTCAACAAGTGTTATGTCGGCATTCCATTCAATCTTATCCTCGTTGAATATTATTTCCTTCTTCTCAGCTTTTGGGTTTGAGTATTTTGGCCTTAATCCGTTTGGAAGATAGTCTCTCCCTACCCAGTAGTTGAGTTTACCGAATTCATCATATGATGGTATGATTATCCTGTATGAATATTTCTTATATTCATCATTTTCCCTCGTTGTATATCCGATGTTGTATCTGTCTATAATATCCCAGTTCAAGCCTCTATTTGCAAGGTATTTGAATTGTTGCTTATAATCATCCTTCCCTTTTTCAAAACGTTTAAAACTTTTTGGCAGCCTTATTTCGTCCCTTTCGATTATTGATGTGTCAATATTGAAGTCATCTGATGAAAAATTAAGCTTATAAAAATTGCTTTCACGTATTTCCCTGATTGTTTTCTTGTATTCGTTAAGAAGGGTTTCGTTTCCGTATTTCCTTATTAGCTTTATAATGCTGCCCTTCATATCTTCATCTTCTGAAGTACATTTCCAGCATTGAAATAAACATTTTGAAATTGATATTGAAAGATTATATTTAGGTATTTCACCCTGCCCATATTTTTCAATACAGCATGGGCAAGGATATTCTAATTGCATAGAATCATCTAATTCCTGCTTTGATTCACCAAGTATAACATCTAAAATACTTTTAAGTTTTTTAATTTCTTCTGTTATCATTTTTACTAATTTCTTTTAATAACTTTTCTTTTGCTTGCAAATATATTTCTTTTTTATCGAAAAAACAAGTTATTCTTTATATTTATTAGTATTAAAAGCATTTTTTAACAATGGGAAAGAAAATTAAAGATAGCGATTTGCTGAAGGCAATGGCAATGC